>QWCV01000013.1_pt1 | contig 238786 bp, 241 predicted proteins | sample 1972621 | NCBI WGS metagenome assembly QWCV01 (sample SAMN09866699, study PRJNA288562) | Human gut metagenome isolate pre2_stool, whole genome shotgun sequencing... | isolation source: gut | host: Homo sapiens | place: USA: California | reverse complement strand
TCAAACGGTAAGTAATTGATGTAGAATTAGCCATAAGGAATCCCCTTTCTTTTTTGTTTAGTAAGGTTTTTGTTTGGTAGCTTAATTTTACATCAAAAAGGATTAGGATTCCTTATATTTTGGCCATTTTTTGAAAGTTGTGGATAACGAAATACGGTAGATTTATCTAAGGGGATAATTCTGCGGAAACTCAAGTCCTCTTTTTCTTTACAGATGCTCTGCAATCTGATACAATATGGTTTAATAGTGCAAAAAAATCAGCAATTTGTGCAAATAAAAACAATCATAAGGAGCATCAGACTATGTGTGGAATTGTAGGTTATATCGGAAATATGCAGGCAGCGCCGATCCTTCTGGACGGACTTTCCAAGCTGGAATACCGCGGATATGATTCGGCAGGTATAGCAGTTTACAACGGTGAAGAAATAGAACTTGTAAAATCGAAAGGACGGCTTAAGGTATTAAGCGAGCTGACACATGGAGGAGAAAGTCTTCCGGGGACTCTGGGGATCGGCCATACACGCTGGGCAACCCACGGGTCGCCATCAGACATTAACGCACATCCTCAGACAAATGAAGACAGAAGTATTGTGGTAGTGCACAATGGGATCATTGAAAACTATCTGAAGCTGAAAAAGAAGCTGGAAAAGCATGGATATCAGTTTGTATCAGAGACGGATACAGAGGTGATCGCCCACCTCCTGGACTATTACTATAAAGGGAATCCGCTGGAGGCGGTGACAAAGATCATGCACCGGATGGAAGGATCCTATGCGCTGGGAATTATCTTCAAGGATCATCCGGAGGAATTGTATGCGGTCCGTAAGGACAGCCCGCTGATTGTAGGACATACCGACGGAGGAAGTATACTGGCGTCGGATGTACCGGCAGTTTTAAGATATACCCGGGACGTGGTATTCATCGAAAATGAAGAGATTGTCCGCATGACAGCAGAGGGAATGGATTTCTTTACTGTAGACGAGGAGCCTATCGAAAAGAAAGCTGTTCATATTGACTGGGATGTAAATGCGGCAGAAAAAGGCGGATATGAGCATTTCATGTTAAAGGAAATGTACGAGCAGCCAAAAGCAATTACAGATACCTTTTCTCCGAGGATCCGGGACGGACAGATCGTAATCGAGGAGCTTGGGATGAGCAACGAAGAGATCCGGAAGATCCGGAAGATCATGGTAGTTGCCTGTGGTTCGGCAGCCCATGCCGGACATACCAGCAAATACATTTTTGAAGGTCTGGCAAGGATCCAGGTGGATGTGGATCTGGCTTCAGAATTCCGCTACAGGGATCCGATCCTGGATGACGGGACCCTGGTGATCGTGATCAGCCAGTCCGGCGAGACGGCGGATACTCTGGCGGCCCTCAGAGAATCCAAGAAGCGGGGAGCCAGAGTACTTGGCATAGTCAATGTAGTGGGAAGCTCCATTGCCAGAGAGGCAGATAACGTCATGTATACCTGGGCAGGCCCGGAGATCGCGGTGGCAACGACAAAGGCATATTCTGCACAGCTGATTGCCCTTTATCTTCTGGCTATGAAATTTGCCCATGTGAGAGGGGAGCTTAGCGACGAGGGGCTGGCGGAAATGCTGAACGACATGGAGGCGCTGCCGGCACAGGTGGAGATGCTTCTAAATAACCAGGAAAATATTCAGAGATTTGCAAACCGTTATCTGGCTGCAAAAGATGTGTTCTTCATTGGCAGGGGCGTGGATCACGCCATTTCCATGGAAGGCTCCCTGAAGCTGAAGGAAATTTCCTATATTCATTCCGAGGCATACGCAGCCGGAGAGCTTAAGCACGGCACCATATCCCTGATCGAGGAAGGAACTCTGGTAGCGGCAGTGCTGACGCAGGAGAACCTGTACAAGAAAATGATCAGCAACATGGTAGAGGTCCGCACCAGAGGAGCTTTTGTGATGGCGGTAACAGTGGAAGGAAACACAGAAGTAGAACGGGCGGCGGACTATGTGATCTATATCCCGGAGACGAACAAATATTTTACCAATTCGCTGGCGATCATCCCGCTGCAGCTGTTTGCTTATTATATATCCATCGGGCGGGGCTGTGACGTGGATAAGCCGAGGAATCTGGCCAAATCTGTAACAGTGGAATAAAAAACAAATCGCCCTATAAACGACCCGGCAGGCTGGTTACACCTGCCGGGTCATGTTATTTTAGAAAGGTCATACATCGGCGGAGCCGCCGGGATCGGCCTTTGGATCATCAGAAGAGAGATCCTGCCCGGTCAACTCATCGAGCGTTCCGAAGCGATAGCCCAGAGCCTTCCACTGATCCAGCAGTTCTCCCAGATAGGAGGCATTGGCCTCGGAGGTAGAGTGGAGAAGGACGACAGCGCCAGGATGGATGCGGCCGAGAAGCTTCTCAAAGGCTTCTTCTTTGGTGGGCTGGTCATCCTGATTCCAGTCCACATAGGCCAGGCTCCAGAAAATGGTGGCGTATCCCAGTTCGTCAGCCTGTTTCAGATTTTCCGGACTATATTTTCCCTGCGGAGGCCGGTAGTAGGCTGGCAGAGATTCGCCTGTGATCTCGGCATAGGATGCTTCTACGGCGGAAAGCTCCTGCTGAAATGCCGACAGAGATGAGATCGCAGACATATCCGGATGGTGTTCTGTGTGGTTCCCCACGATGTGGCCTTCTTTTGTCATTCGTTTGATCATGTCCGGAGCGGCATCCAGAAAATCACCGGTAACGAAAAAAGCGGCAGGCACCTTTTTCTCTTTCAGAGTGTCAAGGATCGCAGCTGTAAAACCATTCTCATATCCGCAGTCAAAGGTAAGATACAGAACCTTCTCTTCTGTGTTTTCGGCATAGTAGGCATGATGAGCCGCCAGTTCTTCAATGGAGGCGTTGCCGGTGGGAAGCTTGCCTTCTTCAGGGTAGCTTAGTCCCCAGTTTTCTGAAGAGAAAAGGAGAGAGGAAGAAGCGGCGGCTTCTTCCTGGGTAGAAAGGAGCCAGGAGACTGTCCTGCCGCCTAGGAAGCATAGAGAAAAAAAGAGAAGGAGCGCCGTAGCCTTCAACAGTTTTTTGGAAATGGACATAAAAACTCCAGTTGTTCTTTTTTCTATGTATATGGCCTTCGGGTTGCAATCTTGACTGTAAAAGGGTAAAATAAACGGAGCTACTATTATGGTTAAAAGAGAGGAGCATTTATGAAACGAATCAAAGAATGGATCCTGGGATGCGTAGGACTGATCCTTGGCTTTCTCGGGGTTAATCTTCTGATATTCAAGATTCTGTTCCCGGGGCCTAAAAAGCGGTGGGAGCAGGATACCTATGACTGCGCCGTGGTATGCGGCTATCATGCGGAAGAAGGCGGAAGCCCGTCCCGGGTCATGAAATGCCGGGTAGAGAAGGCGGCGGAGCTCTGGAAAGCCCGCCGGGTAGAATATCTCCTGATGTCTGGCGGAGCGGTGAAGAATGCCTACGTGGAAGCAGAGGTTATGAAGCGGTATGCAATGGAGCTTGGTGTTCCGGAGCAATATATTGTGGAAGAAAAAGAGGCGGACTGCACCTACCGCAACCTGAAAAATGCAGCAAGAGTGATGAAGAACTGTGGATTTTCTGACTGTGCCGTGGTGACCAGCGGCTGGCATCTGAGAAAGGCAGACCATTATGCAAGGCGGGCCGGGCTTACCTATGTTATGGTCCGGGCAAAAGAGCCGGAAGGGCAGAGCCTTAAGGAGACGCTTTCTCTTTATTGGGAGACTAATCTGCACATGTATCTGAATCTGTGGAAAGGATACTATTAGCCTCATGTGGGAAAAGCGACAAAGTGAGATCAGCCAGGGAGTGGCATGGGAGAAAAGGGAACAGGGGATTTATCTGACCGGATACAGCGGAGAAGATGAAGAGCTGATCCTGCCTGACGAGATAGAGGGGGAGCCGGTGACCGGGATCGGCGCATATGCGTTTGCAAGAACAAAGATTACTATGGTGTGGCTTCCGCTGTATCTGCGGGAGGTGGAGCGCTATGCGTTCTATCGATGCAAAGAGCTGGGGAAACTGATCTTAAGTGACAGTCTTCCGGAGATTGGCGGAGGTGCTTTAAGCGGATGCCAGGTCCGACAGGTAGAGATGGAGCTTATGGAAGGTGAAAAAAGCTGTTTGAAGTCTATCCTGGATGAAATCCGGTTTGGAATTAAGGCCCGGCTTTTTTATCATTTGGACGGGAAAGAGCAGGAGGTAAGAATCCTGTTTCCGGAGCACTATGAAGAGGCAGTGGAAAATACGCCGGCCAGGATCCTGGTGACTCACCATCATGGGGCAGGCGGATATTACAGGCAGTGCTTTTATGACCGGAAGCTTGATTATAAGAAATATGACGAGATTTTTTTTCGGGCGGAGGCAGAAGAAGCGCCTGCTGTCACGGCAGAGCTTTCCCTAAACCGGCTCAGGTTTCCGTTTGGACTCTCAGAAAGTGCAAGAGCAGCTTATGAAGGATATATGAAGGAGCATCTGACGGATGCCGCGGATGTGCTTTTTGAAGCGGATGACAGCGAGGGAATCCGGTTCCTTTTAAGACAGCCGTACTGGACGGGCGAAGCAATGGAGCATGCTTTGGAAAAAGCGGCTGCAAGGGGAGAAATAGAGCTTTTCAGTTTCCTGATGGAGGAAAAGCGCCGTCTTTTCCCAAGAGAAAAAAGGCAGAGGTTTGAGTTATAGAATGGAAAAATATAAAGTGAACGGTCAGATGACGGACCAGGGTGCGCAGCGGCGGGAGGAGCAGCTTGCGGCAGTAGGAGAAAAGATTCTAAAGGCATCACGAAGTGCATTGTATCTGAAGATGCGTTTTCTGGACGTGGCACTCTGCAGTCTGTTTTTTGTGCCAGATCCGGATGCGGAAATAATGGGTACGGACGGACTGGTCCTTTATTATTGTCCGGAAGAGTTGGGAAGGATATACCAAAAGGATCCGGTTCTGGTGCAGCGCCTCTATCTTCATGAGGTCCTGCATGGAATTTTCCGCCATATGATCCGAAGGAAGGGGAAGGATGAGGAGATTTACTGGCTGGCCTGTGATATTGCGGTGGAATCCATCATTGACGGGCTGAAGCACAGGGCAGTGCAAAAGAGCCGTTCCTTTCTAAGGAGAGAAACTTATCGGAAGCTTAATGCCAGGCATCCGGTGCTGACGGCAGAGCGGATTTACAAAAGCCTGCAGGAGTGGGAACTTTCGGAAACGGAAATCCTTCGTCTCAGGCAGGAATTCCGCCTGGATGACCACAGTTACTGGCCGGAGGATGAGGACAGAAAGAAGCAGGAGCAGATTGAGAATCAGTGGCGGAAGATCAGTGAGCAGACGGAGACTGATATGGAGACCTTTTCCAAAGAAGCTTCAGAACAGGCAGGACATTTTCTGGGACAGCTGCGGGTAGAGAACCGGGCGCGTTATGACTACCGCCAGTTTCTCCGGAAGTTTTCGGTTCTGCGGGAAGAACTGAAGATTGACGAGGATGCATTTGACTATTCCTTTTACTGCTATGGGCTGTCGCTGTATGGAAATATGCCGCTGATTGAGCCGCAGGAATGGAAAGAGACACAGAAGATCGAGGAGTTTGTTATCGTGATCGATACTTCTATGTCCTGTTCCGGAGAACTGGTGCGGCATTTCCTGGAGGAAACCTATGGGGTACTCAGTGAAAATGAAAGTTTTTTCCGCAAGATCAATATTCATGTGATCCAATGCGATGACCAGGTACAGACAGATCAGAAGATTACCTGCGAGGAGGAGCTGAAAGATTACATGGAGAATCTGACACTGAAGGGGGAGGGCGGTACAGATTTCAGACCGGCCTTTATCTATGTGGAGGAGTTGATGAGAGAGCATGTGTTTTCAAACCTAAAAGGGCTTTTGTACTTTACTGACGGCAAAGGAATCTACCCTGCGAAAAAACCGCCCTATGAGACAGCGTTTGTATTTATGAAAGAAGATTATGAGGATACCCAGGTTCCCTCCTGGGCGATGAAACTGATACTGGAGGAAGAAGATTATGCATATTAAACGGGCGAAACAGGAGATCAAGGACTCCATTGAAGCCTATCTGAAAAAGGATGCGGCAGGTAATTATGTGATGCCCCATGTCCGCCAGCGTCCCATCCTGCTGATGGGGCCGCCAGGGATCGGGAAAACACAGATCATGGAGCAGGCTGCCAGAGAGTGCGGGATCGGTCTGGTCTCTTATACGATCACCCATCACACCAGACAGAGTGCGGTAGGGCTGCCGTTTATCCGGGAGAAAGAGTACGAGGGCAGGAAGGTTTCGGTAACAGAGTATACCATGAGCGAGATCATTGCTTCGGTGTACGACAAAATGGAGGAGACCGGTCTTAGGGAGGGGATCCTGTTCATTGATGAGATCAATTGTGTATCCGAAACACTGGCGCCAACAATGCTGCAGTTTTTGCAGTGTAAGACTTTTGGAAACCAGAAGCTGCCGGAAGGCTGGGTGATCGTGGCAGCAGGCAACCCTCCGGAGTATAACAGATCTGTCCGGGAATTTGACGTGGTGACCCTGGACCGGATCAAGAAAATTGATGTAGAAGAAAATTATGAGGTGTGGAAAGAATATGCCGGACAGGTCCGGATCCATCCTGCCATTCTTGCATATCTGGAAATCCGCAGGGATTTTTTCTACCGTATGGAGACGACGGTGGACGGAAAAGAATTTGCCACGGCCAGAGGCTGGGAGGACCTGTCCTGGCTTCTGAAGTCCTATGAAGCGCTTGGAAAGCAGGCGGATCAGGAGGTTGTACATCAGTACATCCAGCACTGGAAGATTGCAAAAGATTTTGCCGTCTACCTGGAGTTATACAAAAAGTACCGGAAGGATTACGGCTTTGACGGGATCCTGGAAGGGAAATGGAAAAAAGAGACGCTGGAAAAGCTTAATTATGCGGCCTTTGACGAGAGGCTCAGTGTGGTAAGCCTTCTTCTTAGCCAGCTGAACGACAGATTTTTATCCTGGGGACAGAAAGAAAGCTTTACGGAGCTTCTTTATGATTACCTGAAGCAATATAAGGAAAGCTGCCAGCTGGAAGAGGTGGCCGGGAAAGCTGAGTCAGACTATGAAAAGCTTCGCAGAGCCGAGCTGTTGAACAAGGATGAGGATAAAATGTGGCAGGAGGTTTTAGGCAGGTTCAGGGACTATCTTCTGTTAGTCCGGGCGGAGCATCTTGAAGGCAGTGCCGGGTTTGCGAGAGTGCGGGAGGAATTTGCCGGGGAGACAAAGATACTGGAAGCTGTGACGGAAGAGACGCTGGAAGCGCTGAACAATGGCTTCCGTTTTATGGAGGAAGCCTTCGGAGACAGTCAGGAAATGGTGGTATTTGTCACGGAGTTGAATACCAGTGCTGCCAGTATCCGGTTTTTAAAGGGAAATGACTGCGACCTCTATTACCGATATAATAAAAAACTGCTGTCCGATGGGCAGCAGCAGGAAATCCTTGAGGATCTAAGCGGACTATTGAGTTAATTTATACCCATAGCGGAGCTTCCGGTATATTTTCCAGATGATGACCGCGGGAAAGCTGATAAGAAGGTAGAGGCTGGTGATCACGCCGGCACCTTAACAGTATTTTAACAAAGCAACGAAAGCGAGGAAAAGAGATGTTATTTGTGTGTTATCCGAAATGTACGACCTGTAAGAAAGCAGAAAAGTGGCTTCAGGACCAGGGGCTGGAGTTTGAAAAACGAGACATTAAACTTCAGAATCCTACCAAAGAGGAGTTAAAAGAGTGGCACCAGAAAAGCGGGCTCCCATTGAAGCGCTTTTTCAACACCAGCGGCAATCTCTATAAAGAAATGAAGCTGAAGGATAAGCTTCCGGAAATGACGGAGGAAGAGCAATATGATCTTCTTGCGACAGACGGGATGCTGGTAAAGCGGCCGATCCTGGTGACTGGGGATAAAGTCCTGGTGGGATTCCGGGAAAAAGAGTGGAGCCAGGGAGTGTAAGAAAATGGGATGGATTGAGCTTTTTCTGATTGCAGTGGGACTTTCGATGGACGCTTTTGCGGTGTCCGTCTGTAAGGGCCTTGCCATGAAGCTGTGTACGCCTCTTAAGGCAGGGATCGTGGGAATCTATTTCGGAGGATTTCAGGCTTTGATGCCGCTTATCGGATATTTTCTGGGAGTGCAGTTCCGGAATGTGATTACTTCGGTGGATCACTGGATCGCATTTGTCCTGCTTTCCATCATCGGCGGCAATATGATACGGGAGGCCTGCGGCCCTGAGGAATGTGAGACCACAAGCGGTTCTCTGGATGTCCGGGGGATGCTGGCTCTTGCTGTGGCCACCAGCATTGATGCTCTTGCCGTGGGCGTGACCTTTGCCTTTCTTAAGGTCAATATCGTTCCGGCTGTCTGTTTTATCGGTGTGATCACGTTTACTTTGTCGGTGGCAGGTGTTAAAATAGGACATATATTCGGGACAAGATTTAAATCGAAGGCAGAGCTTTTCGGGGGCGTCATCCTGATCCTGATCGGGGTGAAGATCCTGCTGGAGCATCTGGGAATTTTATAAGGAGGGTTTCATCCGATGAAATGGAATAAGTTTCGCCTGAAAACGACGACAGAGGCAGAAGATATTGTCAGCAGTATGCTGATGGACCTGGGGATCCAGGGAGTAGAGATAGAGGACAAAGTGCCTCTTACCAGCCAGGACAAGGAGCAGATGTTTGTGGACATCCTGCCCCAGATGCCGGAGGATGATGGTACGGCATTTCTGACGTTTTACCTGGAGGAAGAAGAGGATCCGGCAGAAATGCTGGGAAAGGTACAAAAAGAACTGGAGGAGATGCGCGCCTACGTGAACGTGGGAGAGTGCACCATAGAGGAATCCCAGACAGAGGACGTGGACTGGGTAAATAACTGGAAGCAGTATTTCCACCAGTTCTATATCGATGATATTCTGGTAATCCCCTCCTGGGAGCAGGTGGAGGAAAAGGATAAAAGCAAGCTGGTGATCCATATCGATCCGGGAACCGCATTCGGGACAGGGATGCATGAAACGACACAGCTTTGTATCCGGGAGCTTAAAAAATATGTGACTCAGGATACGAAAATCCTGGATGTGGGCTGCGGCAGCGGCATCCTGGGCATGCTGGCATTAAAGTTCGGAGCGAAGTATTCGGTGGGAACAGATCTGGATCCCTGTGCCATTGACGCTACCCATGAAAATATGAAAGCCAATGGAATTTCCGAAGACCAGTACGAGGTCATGATCGGAAACATTATTGATACAAAAGAGGTACAGGAAAAGGTTGGCTATGAAGCCTATGACATTGTGGCGGCCAATATCCTGGCGGACGTGCTGGTTCCGCTTACGCCGGTGATCGTACATCACCTGAAAAAAGGCGGCATTTATATTACCAGCGGCATCATTGAAGGAAAAGAAGAACTGGTGGCAGATGCAGTAAAGGCTGCCGGGATGGAAGTCCTGGAGATCCACCACCAGGGAGAATGGGCCAGCGTGACAGCCAGAAAGCCCAGATAACCAAGAAGGAGAAAACTATGCAGCGTTTTTTTGTAACTCCCGGTCAGGTGGGGGAACAGGAAATCTATATTGAAGGTTCGGACGTCAACCATATGAAAAATGTACTCCGGCTTAAAACCGGGGAAGAAGTGATGGTAAGCGACGGGGATAACCGGCAGTACCGGTGTGCGGTAAAGGAATACCCTGCCGGGAGGGCTGTCCTTGAGATCCTGGAAGCCGGGGATGTGGATACAGAGCTTCCGTCGAAGATCTATCTTTTTCAGGGATTGCCAAAGCAGGACAAGATGGAACTGATCGTACAGAAAGCAGTGGAGCTGGGCGTCTGTCAGGTGATCCCGGTGGAGACAAAGCGCTGCGTGGTGAAGCTGGACGATAAAAAGGCGGCAAAAAAGGTACAGCGGTGGCAGCAGATCGCAGAGAGCGCGGCAAAGCAGGCCGGGAGAGGCTATATCCCGAAAGTAGCGGACGTGATGCCGTTTCCTTCGGCGCTGGAACTTGCCGGGGAGCTGGATGTCTGTCTGATCCCATATGAACTGGCGGAAGGCATGGAGTACACCCGCTCTGTGATAGAAGCGATCCGGCCCGGGCAGTCGGTGGGCATCTTCATCGGTCCGGAAGGCGGTTTTGAAAGAGAAGAGGTAGACCTGGCTTTAGCAAGCGGTGCAAAGGCCCTGACTCTTGGGAAAAGGATCCTCCGGACAGAGACGGCGGGACTGGCGGTGCTGTCGGTCCTGATGTACCATTTGGAGTCATAGGAACATACTCTGGTAATGAGAAGAAATTTGAGCAGGAAGTGAAAGTATGAAAGAAATATATCTGGACAATTCGGCGACGACCATGGCTTATCCGCAGGTAGGAGACCTGGTGCGTAAGGTGATGTGCCAGGATTACGGGAATCCCTCCTCTATGCACCGGAAGGGTGTAGAGGCGGAGAAATATGTGAAGGAAGCAAAGGAACGGCTGGCAAAGCTTTTGAAGGTGGAAGAAAAAGAGATCTTTTTTACATCAGGCGGCACAGAAAGTGACAATCTGGCCCTGATCGGTGCGGCCCGGGCAAATATGCGGCGGGGAAAGCACCTGATCACAACATCCATCGAACATCCGGCAATCTTAAATACCATGCATTATCTGGAGGATGAAGGGTTTCGTGTGACATTCCTTCCGGTGGACCGCTATGGAAGGGCAAGCCTGCAGGCGTTAAAAGAAGCGCTCTGTGAGGAAACCATTCTGGTGTCCATGATGTATGTAAATAATGAAGTTGGATCTGTCCAGCCGGTACAGGAAGCGGCCAGTCTTGTGAAAGCATACAATAAGGAAATCTTATTCCACGTGGACGCCGTACAGGGCTTCGGAAAGTACCGGATTTATCCGAAACGGCTGAAAGTTGATCTTTTATCCCTGAGCGGACATAAGATTCACGGACCAAAGGGGATCGGGGCTCTTTATATTGGGGGACATGTGAAGATTCAGCCTATTGTATTTGGCGGTGAGCAGCAGAAAAATATCCGTTCCGGGACAGAAAACGTGCCGGGGATTGCGGGACTTGGGCTGGCGGCCCAGATGATCTACCAGGATCTGGACGAAAAGGTAAATCGTATGCGGGCATTAAAGCAGCGGTTTATCGAGGGCGTACAGAGGATTCCGGAAACGACCATCCATGGCCTGTACGATGAGACGTCGGCGCCCCACATCGTGAGCGTGGGGTTTGCCGGTATCCGAAGCGAGGTGCTCCTTCATGCGCTGGAAGACAAGGGCATCTATGTATCAAGCGGATCTGCCTGTGCCTCTAACCATCCGCAGATCAGCGGAGTGCTGAGAGGAATCGGAGCCGGTCAGGAATTCCTGGACGCAACACTCCGGTTCAGTATGTCAGAGTTTACCACGGCAGAAGAGATTGACGAGACGCTTCAGACACTATATAATATAGTACCGATGCTTCGAAGATATACCAGAAGATAGGAAAAAGAACGAAGGAGATCTGTACAGATGAGATTTCATACATTTTTATTAAAATACGGAGAGATTGGGATCAAGGGAAAAAACCGGTATCTGTTTGAGGATGCGCTGGTGCGCCAGGTGCGCCATTCACTCCGGGATGTAGACGGAGAATTTATGGTTCACAAGTCCCAGGCCCGGATCTATGTGGACTGCGAAGGCGATTATGATTACGAGGAAGTGGTGGAGCACTTAAAAAGAGTGTTCGGCCTGGTAGGGATCTGTCCGGTGGTCCGGATGGAAGATCAGGGCTTTGAGAAACTGAAAGAAGACGTGGTGGCTTATATGGATGAACTTTATCCGGATAAGAATATCACATTTAAGGTAGAGTCCAGGCGGGCGAAGAAGTCCTACCCGAAAAATTCCATGGAGATCAGCAGGGATCTGGGAGAAGCGATCCTGGATGCGTTTCCGGAGATCCGTGTGGATGTGCATCATCCGGATGTACAGGTGAATGTAGAGATCCGCAATGAAATCTATGTGTACTCTCAGATCATCCCGGGTGCCGGCGGCATGCCGGTGGGAACCAACGGGAAAGCGATGCTCCTTTTGTCCGGCGGAATCGACAGCCCTGTGGCCGGCTATATGATTTCCAAGAGAGGCGTGGGCCTTAGCGCTACCTATTTCCATGCACCGCCGTACACCAGCGAGCGGGCAAAGCAGAAGGTGGTGGATCTGGCAAAGATCGTATCCCGGTATTCCGGTCCGGTCCGGCTTCATGTAGTCAATTTTACAGATATCCAGTTATATATTTATGATAAGTGCCCGCACGATGAGCTGACGATCATCATGCGCCGTTATATGATGCGTATCGCAGAACATTTTGCGAAAGAAGAAGGATGTCTGGGGCTTATTACAGGAGAAAGTATCGGGCAGGTGGCAAGCCAGACTATGCAGAGCCTGGCGGTGACCAATGACGTGTGCACCATGCCTGTATACCGCCCGCTGATCGGGTATGATAAGCAGGAGATCGTGAATATTTCAGAAAAGATCGGTACCTTTGAGACCTCCATCCAGCCATTTGAAGACTGCTGCACCATTTTTGTGGCGAAGCATCCGGTGACAAAGCCCAATGTAGAGGTGATCCGTCGTTCTGAGGAGAGACTGTCAGAAAAGATCGATCAGCTGCTTCGAGAAGCTGTCGAATCCGTAGAGATCATAGAGGTTGGAGAATAAAAGAAAAATAAAAAGGTCAGACCTCTTAAGAGAGGTCTGACCGGTAATTTTTATTCACAGATATAAGGGGTAAGTACCTCGAGGATGGTATCCACATCGGCAGCATTGTCTGCGTGGATATTCAGGTCGATAGGTTTGGAAAGATCCAGGCTGAAGATACCCATGATGGACTTTGCGTCAATGACATATCTTCCGGATACCAGATCAAAATCATAATCAAACTTTGTAATCTCATTTACAAAGGACTTTACTTTATCGATAGAATTTAAAGAAATTTTAACTGTTTTCATTCGATGATTCCTCCTTGATTTTCATTTTCCTACCTACATATTAAGAGGATAAAAACGAAAAGTCAAGGAACATTTTGGAAAAGAGGACGTAAATATGAGGAAAAAAGCTGCACTGCACAACCTGGGCTGCAAGGTGAACGCATATGAGACGGAGGCCATGCAGGAACTGCTGGAGGACAGCGGCTATGAGATCGTGCCTTTTCATGAAAAGGCAGATATTTATATTATCAATACCTGTACGGTGACGAACATGGCGGATCGGAAATCCCGCCAGATGCTGCACCGCGCCCGGAAGATGAACCCGGACGCCATCGTGGCGGCCTGCGGCTGTTATGTGCAGGAAAAGCCGGAGGAAGTAGCGGACTGCGTGGACATTGTGATTGGCAATAACAGGAAAAAAGAGATCGTCCATATCCTGGAAGAATATGAAAAAGGCCGGGAAGGGATCAGAAAAGATCTGGTGGATATCGGCCATACCCGGGAGTATGAGGATCTGCATCTTTCGCGGACAGCAGAGCATACCCGGGCCTATATCAAGGTGCAGGACGGATGTAACCAGTTCTGCTCCTACTGCATCATTCCCTATGCCAGAGGGAGAGTACGGAGCCGTTCCATGGAAAGTGTGCGTGGGGAAGTGGAAACACTGGCCCGGAACGGATATCAGGAGGTCGTGCTTACCGGGATTCATTTGAGCTCTTATGGTATTGATACGGGAACGGATCTGCTTTCTTTGATCCGGACCGTGCATGAGGTGGCCGGAATAAAAAGAATCCGGCTGGGATCACTGGAACCCAGGATTATAACGGAAGAGTTTGCTGAAGCGATCGCCGGGCTTCCCAAAATGTGCCCGCATTTCCATTTGTCGCTGCAGAGTGGCTGTACGGAGACCCTGAAGCGGATGAACCGGCGGTATACGGCAGAGGAGTATTATGAGAAATGCGAGCTCCTGCGGAAATATTTCCGGAATCCGGCCCTGACCACGGATGTGATCGTGGGATTTCCGGGGGAAACCGAAGAGGAATTTAAAGCTTCCAGGGATTTTATAGATAAGGTGGATTTCTATGAGACCCATGTGTTTAAATATTCCCGAAGAGAAGGGACAAAAGCGGCAGCTATGCCCGATCAGGTGCCGGAGGAGGAAAAAACCAGACGGAGTAATATTCTGCTTGACCTGAGCCGGAAAAAGCAGGCTGCTTATGAACAGCGGCTTCTGGGGACGACGCAGGAGGTGCTGATTGAAGAAGAAATCCGGCGGAATGGAGAAATTTACCAGGTGGGACACACCAGGGAATATGTCAAGATAGGAATCAGGACAGAAGAAAAACTGGCCAACCGGCTGGTGCAGATAGAAATAGAGAATCCTTTTCAAATAATTCATTGAATTTTGGAAAGTTATCATGTAGAATAAGGATGAAGTATGATTGGAGGACGTGAGTATATGAAGGATTTAAGCAGCACTCAGTTTTTTCAGGTAGAAAGCGGTCCACAGATTCAGGCAAAAGATATTCTTGAGATTGTGTACAAGGCTTTAAGTGAAAAGGGATATAACCCGGTGAACCAGATGGTTGGATATATCATGTCAGGTGATCCGACTTATATCACCAGCCATAATGGCGCCAGAAGTCTGATCATGAAGATGGAGCGGGACGAACTGGTGGAAGAGATGCTGAAGACGTATATCGAGCACAATGGCTGGAGATAATGTCTATGAGGATCATAGGATTGGATTATGGCTCCAGGACCGTCGGCGTTGCAGTCAGTGATCCCCTGGGGATCACCGCCCAGGCCGTGGAGACGATTACTCGTAAAGATGAGAATAAGCTCAGGAGAACCTGCGCCCGCATTGAGGAACTGATCAGAGAATATCAGGCAGAGCGGATCGTGCTGGGGCTTCCGAAGCATATGAATAATGATATTGGGGATCGGGCAGAAAAATCTATGGAATTCGGACGGATGCTTGAAAGACGGACCGGCCTTGAGGTCGTGATGTGGGACGAGCGCCTGACGACGGTGGAAGCAGAACGGACGTTGATCGAGAATAAGGTAAGACGTGAAGACCGCAAGAAGTATATTGATCAGATTGCGGCTGTTTTTATATTGCAGGGATATCTGGACCAGATCCGGAATGAAGATGTGTTCGGGGTGTGATGGATCTATGGAAAAAATTAAGTTCATGTCTGACGATATGCAGGAAACAGAATTTTTCGTACTGGAACAGACAACGGTAAATGCAGTGAACTACATTTTGGTGGCTGATTCCGAAGATGATGAGGCGGAATGCCTGATACTGAAAGAGACATCAAAGGCTGGCGCGGCAGAGAGCGTTTATGAGATCGTTGAAGACGATGTGGAGCTTTCGGCCTTGTCCAAGGTGTTTGAAGAACTTCTGGAAGACGTAGAGATTGAAAGGTAATATACGAATGTCTATCAGTAAAGAAAAATTCAAAGAAATGCTGAAAGAAAAAGGGTTAAAAGTGACCAATCAAAGGTTGCTTGTATTAGAGGTGCTCGCAGATCATCGTGATAAGCATATGACTGCGGAGGATATCTATGAACTGGTAAAAGAGGACTGTCCGGAGATCGGACTGGCTACAATTTACCGAACAGTGCAGTTGTTATTAGAAATGCAATTAGTGGACCGGATTAATCTGGACGACGGATGTGTGCGCTATGAGATCGGGGAGCCGGGGCTCGGCGAGGGAAAGCACCATCACCACCATTTAATCTGTAAGACCTGTGGGAAGGTCCTGCCGTTTTATGACGATCTCCTGGAAGAACTGGAGCGTCGGATCGAGGATGAGACAGGATTCCACGTGTTAGACCACGAATTAAAGTTCTATGGACAATGCAGGGAATGCCGGAACAGGCAGAAATAGTACGGAAAAGCACGTGGAGGTGTAAATTTGAAAAAAGAAAACAATGGAAAATTGCGTATCATTCCGCTGGGAGGTCTGGAGAAGATTGGAATGAACATTACTGCCTTTGAGTACGAAGACAGTATTATTGTCGTGGACTGCGGACTTGCGTTTCCGGAGGACGACATGCTTGGCATCGACCTTGTGATCCCGGATGTATCTTATTTAAAAGAGAATATCGGAAAAGTAAAAGGATTTGTGATCACCCATGGGCATGAGGACCACATCGGGGCACTGTCCTATGTGCTTCGGGAGATGAATCTTCCGATCTATGCTACTAAACTGACAATGGGTATCATTGAGCGGAAGCTTACGGAGCATAATCTTTTGCGGAGTACCAGAAGAAAAGTAGTCAGACACGGACAATCTATCAATCTGGGACATTTCCGGATTGAGTTTATTAAAACCAACCACAGTATTCAGGATGCGGCCGCGCTTGCCATTTACTCTCCGGCAGGCATTGTGGTCCATACGGGTGACTTTAAGGTGGATTATACGCCGGTGTTTGGCGATGCGATTGATCTGCAGCGGTTCGCTGAAATTGGAAAGAAGGGCGTACTGGCGCTGATGAGTGACAGCACCAATGCGGAGCGGAAAGGCTTTACGCAGTCTGAACGGACGGTAGGAGTAACCTTTGACCATATTTTTGCGGAACATCAGAACACGAGACTTATTATTGCTACTTTTGCGTCCAATGTGGACCGTGTGCAGCAGATTATCAATACGGCTTGTAAATATGACCGGAAAGTGGTGGTAGAGGGCCGCAGCATGGTAAATATCATCCAGGTGGCTCAGGAGCTTGGATATCTGAACGTGCCGGATAAGACGCTGATCGAGATCGACCAGATGAAGAATTATCCGCCGGAGAAGACAGTGCTGATCACTACGGGCAGCCAGGGCGAGTCTATGGCAGCTTTGTCCCGTATGGCGGCGGATATCCATAAGAAAGTAACGATTATGCCGGGAGATACGGTTATCTTAAGTTCCAATCCGATCCCGGGGAACGAAAAGTCGGTATCCCGTGTAATTAATGAATTGTCTGCAAAGGGAGCAAATGTGATCTTCCAGGATGTTCATGTATCGGGACATGCCTGTCAGGAAGAGCTGAAACTGATCTATTCCCTGGTGAAGCCCAAATATGCAATTCCGGTGCACGGAGAATTCCGGCATTTGAAGGCCAACGCAGAGCTGGCGCAGACACTTGGCATACCGAAGGAAAACGTATTTATACTCCAGTCCGGAGATGTTCTGGAGTTAAATAGCCAGGAGGCGAAGGTTGTGGATAAGGTCCATACAGGGGCAATACTTGTAGATGGACTGGGAGTCGGCGATGTGGGAAATATTGTACTGCGTGACCGCCAGCATCTGGCAGAGGACGGAATCCTGATCGTGGTGCTGACACTGGAAAAGCGGAGCAACCATCTTCTGGCCGGTCCGGATATTGTTTCCCGTGGCTTCGTATACGTAAGAGAGTCCGAGGGACTGATGGAAGAGGCAAGACATGTACTGATGGATGCGGTCGAGGATTGTCTGATGCATCAGCGCAATGCGGACTGGAGCAAGATAAAGCTGGTAATCAGGGATACGATGAATGAATTCATATGGAAGCGGACAAAGCGCCGCCCGATGATTCTGCCGATCATCATGGATGTGTAAATGTGAACAAACTGTGAAAGGGGACGTACACCTTTGCAAAAGGTGTACGTCCCAAATTGCGAAAAGGGGTGTCCCAGATTGATGAATAATGACAGACTTGCGACATATCTTAAATCGCTGGAGAGTCCGGAAAGGCCCTTCCTTGAACAGGTTGAGCGGGAGGCGCTAGAAAGTTATGTGCCGATCATCCGTAAGGAAACACAGAGCTTTCTTAAGGTGATCCTTGAGATCACGCATCCTATGCGGATCCTGGAGGTGGGGACGGCGGTGGGCTTTTCTGCGCTTCTGATGAGTGAATATATGCCGGAGGGCGCTCATATTACCACGATTGAGAAGTATGAGAAGAGGATCCCCATTGCCCGGGAAAATTTCCGGAAAGCCGGGAAGGATGATGTGATCACACTGATAGAGGGAGATGCCATGGAAGTGCTGAAATCCCTGGACGGACCATACGACCTGATTTTTATGGATGCAGCAAAAGGACAGTATCCGCATTATCTGCCGGAGGTCTTAAGGCTTCTGGCACCGGGCGGGGTACTGCTGTCTGATAATGTGCTGCAGGACGGGAATCTGATTGAGTCCCGTTTTGCGGTGGAGAGGCGGGACCGTACGATCCACAGCAGGATGCGGGAGTATCTGTATACACTGAAGCATCATAAGAACCTGGAAACCTCAATTCTGCCGCTTGGAGACGGTGTGGCACTCAGTGTGAAGAAGAACGAAGAGAGGAGATAAGTACCATGGAGCGGAAACGTCCAGAATTGTTAATACCTGCCAGCAGCCTGGAGGTATTGAAGACTGCCGTGATCTTTGGGGCAGATGCAGTATATATTGGCGGGGAGGCCTTCGGACTGAGGGCAAAGGCCAAAAATTTCTCGAAGGATGACATGCGGGAAGGAATTGCCTTTGCCCACGAGCATGGGGCAAAGGTGCATGTAACGGTTAATATCCTGGCCCATAACGATGACCTTCCGGGAGTGGAAGAATATCTGAAAGAATTGAAAGAATTGAAGCCTGATGCGCTGATCATTGCAGATCCAGCCATTTTTGAGATGGCAAAGGAGATTTGTCCTGACATCGAACGACATATCAGCACCCAGGCAAATAATACTAATTATGGGACTTATCTTTTCTGGTGGAAGCAGGGAGCAAAGCGGGTGGTGACCGCAAGAGAGCTGTCGCTGAAAGAAATTAGGGAAATCAGGGAAAAGATTCCGGAAGAGATGGAGATTGAAAGCTTTATCCACGGCGCCATGTGCATTTCTTATTCCGGACGATGTCTGTTGAGCAATTATTTTACCGGAAGAGATGCCAATCAGGGAGCCTGTACTCATCCCTGCCGCTGGAAATATGCGGTGGTGGAAGAAAAGAGGCCGGGAGAATACCTGCCTGTCTATGAAAATGAGAGGGGAACCTATATCTTCAATTCGAAGGATCTGTGTATGATCGGGCATATCCCGGAAATGATCGACGCGGGGATCGACAGTTTTAAGATCGAAGGCCGGATGAAGACCGCCCTCTATGTGGCAACGGTAGCCAGGACCTATCGGAAAGCCATTGATGATTATCTGGAGAATCCGGATAAGTATGAGGCCAACATGCCCTGGTACCTGGATCAGATTTCAAATTGCACATACAGGCAGTTTACCACTGGTTTTTATTTCGGAAAGCCGGACGAGGAAGCCCAGATTTATGATAATAATACCTATATCAGAGAATATACTTATCTGGGGATCATCGGAGGAGAGCGGGACGGCCTTTACCGGATCGAGCAGAGAAATAAATTTTCTGTGGGTGAAACCATAGAGATCATGAAGCCAAACGGCGAGAATATCCAGGTGACCGTTCAGAAGATCCTGGATGAAGAGGGGCAGGAGATGGAAAGCGCACCTCATTCAAAACAGGTTCTCTACGTGGATCTGGAAGGAAAAGCAGAAAAATTTGATATTTTAAGACGTGCGGAAGAATAGTAAATGGCTCTGGATCATCAAAAAATCCAGAGCCATTTTTATGCATGTGTGATAAAAAAGGATAGGAATTATGCGCCGACAGTCACCGCAGAAGCAGTCTCTGCCGCTCTTTTTTTGTGGCCTTTGAATACCAGGCTTCCGACAAAGCCCGCCAGGCTTCCGCCTGCAACGGCAAATGCGAGTGCAAGAACTACCTGGAGAGGCGGGTTAAATGCAAATGGTGCCAGAAGTCCGGGGATTGGCGATGCTGTCCCGGGTGCGTTGTTGATGATCTGGAAAACAGCAGCGGAAATTCCGGCAAGGCCGCCCCCAAAGAAATTTGAACAGTAGATCGGGATCGGGTTGGAAGTCACAATATCCGCCTGGGTCAGAGGCTCCAGCATGACAGCGATCACATTGCTCTTATTTCCCAGCTTCAGTCTTGCAAAGATGATTCCGTTCGTAAAAGAGCCTCCCACACAGGCAATAGCCGCAATTCCCATTGGCAGTCCGGAGAGTCCCAGCATAGCAGTCAGGGCCATAGAGCTTAGCGGTGAGGTACAGATCATTTTCATAATACCGCCAAGAAGGAAGCCCATAACAATAGGGGACTGTTCGGTGGCAGCGGTGATGGTTCCGCCGATGCGGGTCAGGAGAACAGTGACCACCGGATCAGATGCCCAGGCAATGAGATGGGCAAAAGGTGCGATCAAAAGAGCGCCAAGAATGATATTTAATCCTTCGGGCAGTTTCTTTTCAACGATAGGTGAAAGCATTCCTACCAGATAACCCGCGATGAATCCGGGAAGAATACCATACGATCCGACCGCAACGCCGGCAACCACGGAAAGGACTGGATTGGCTCCCATGCTCAGGGGTACCATGATGGCGGCTGCCACTCCGCCAAGACTTCCGGAAGTTTCGCCTACCGTGCGGAAAAAGTCAATTCCTAAAAGATCGCCGGTAATGTATTTGTGGATTGCTTCTACCAGAAAGGTGGCAACGGCAGCATTTGCCATTCCTGACATAGCAAGCTGGCCCTTTGGCATTTTCAGGCTGAACAGTGAGAATCCTGCCAGCGCTACCAGCAGTAATCCAACTCCAGATAAAATAGTCATCATGATTGTTTCCTCCGTTTCTTGTCTGTTTTTGAATATGTCTCTGTTATTTATTGATGAAATAAATATATAAGACTGGTTTCAAACGGTTTCAAATGGTATCAAAATTGACAATAAAAAAACGAGCATCATCAGAATTTTGTAAAAAATACACAAAATACTGATGATGCTCCTGGCAATTGAAAGGAACTATTTGTGCACGCTGTATACGACCAGTGCATTTAAGAAATTTTTGATCTTTACATTTCCGTGGCGTTCACTTTTGCCGCGGATAAAATCCATTTCCCGCCGAACCTGTTCAAAATTGTACAGGGTATTGGAATATTCTGTAAAAATTTCATTGCCATAATCCTCCAGACCCAAATGAGCCAGGTTAACGAGCCCGGCAGCCGCGGCCCGGCGGATCCTCTGTTCCATGGATTTGGGAGAGTCGCTAAAACGGCTGCACAGTTCATTCAGTGTTAATTCACTGATTTTTGCATGGTTCTGGATCATATATTCTACCACAGTTATGATATCCCGGCTTCCGATGTCACCGATAATCCCAAGTCTCTGGAGAATCGTCTGCAAAGTGACCATAGATTCGTTTCGGGAAGGCAGAGGTTGTGTGTCAGCAGAGGTTTCGGCGGAGCCTGCCTGTTCTTCGGGCAGAGCTCCGGGGATATCTTCCGTGAAAAGTTCCTGCATTTTCTGAAGAGTGCGTTTCATCGACAGGTTCTGACGGACCTTCTGGATAACGTTTTCTACCTCAATACTGTTGACAGGCTTCTGGATGAAAAATTCAATTCCTGCTTCATAGGCGGCGGAGACCATTTCTTTGGAAGAAACCTGGGAGAGCATAATAAAGGCGGTATCCGGAAGCAGTGTCCTTGCATGTTCCACGAAGGTGATCCCGTCCATCTCGGGCATCAAAAGGTCCACGATGATAATATCCGGTTTTAGTTCGAAGACATCCTCCAGTCCTTCGTGTCCATTACTGCCGGTTCCGCATACGGTTCCGAGCTCCCGGTCGGTAATGATCTGTTTTAAGATCATCCGTATATGTTTGTCATCATCAAGCAGGTAAAATTTCATTAGTATCATCCTTTCTGCGTAAAAGTTGTCTTTGGTACTGTGATTGTAAACGTAGTTTTTCCGGGGACGGACTCCAGGGAAATGGTGCCGTGGAACTGGTCCTTTATCAGATCATGTACCAGATTAAGGCCGAGTCCCCTGCTGACCTCTCCGGTTTCATAATTAATCTTGGTAGAAAATCCGGGACAGAATATTTCCGGCTGGTTTTCTTCCGGAATGCCGGGACCGTGGTCGGTAATCTGGAAAATACAGTTGTCTCCGGAAAAGTTCTGAACGACTTCAATTTGTACGTAAGAACTCTTTTCTGCCTCCAGTGCATTGGTAAAGAGGTTGCGGAAGATGGACATCCAGGCGTAATGTTGTCCGGTATACAGCCTGTGTGGAAGATGGAGCGAGACGGACACTTCTTTTCCGGAGTCTTTGCCAAGGCGGACCGTGGCGTTTTTCAGAACATTCAGGATTTCATCCAGATACATGCCGTCGCTTTTCACTTCCTGATCCAGAACCTCAGAAATTCCCCGCATGATCAGCAGATATTCTTTTTTGATCTCATGGATATCCTTGGATACTGCAAGTGCGGACCGTGCCTGCTCTTCCAGTGCCGGACTGTTTTTTAACTGTTCATACAGATGGTAGGAGGTATTCATAGTCTGTTCGATTAAAGTTGTATTTTTGTCCATCCACAAAACCTCTCCGTTCAGACGGGAGATCAGAAGAAGGAGCTCCTGATAGCGTTTTTCATGTTCTCTCCGGAGGAGGATCCGCCTGTACTGCCGGAAGACCAGGAGCACGCAGGCGATGACCAGGGTCCGGAGGACGGCTACCAGGAAGATGCCCAGCTGAGTGGATGGATGAAAGGCATCAGTGCCGGCTCGGAACAGCAGTTCTAATAGGTTGGAAATATAATCGATTCCAACCAAAAAAGGTAGAAGCATCCGATAGCCCGCCGCCCTTTTTTGACGGAGCCGGTCACAGAGATACAAAAGAAGTCCGTAGCTGATATAAAAAATCATCTCCGGAAACAGCCGTTCCGCCGCCTGCAGATCTCCATACCGGAGAAAACTGAGGAACAGTCGCATCAGAAATACGCCTGCAGTGGCGCACAGCGTGGTTGCGGGCAAGGGGAAATCCGTTGTCAAAAACAAAAATAAAGGCAGCAGAGTGACTGCTACGGAGATTTCAAAATCTGCAAAAAACAGGTTTACGCTCAGCTGTGCAGCCAGAATCACGGACAGACTGCATAGAGCTATGCGTTGATAGGTTTTATTCATAAAACAGCTCCATGATAAAAAAGATTGATATATTTACTATAACTTTTTCCGGGGTTTTTGTATAGATAATTTTACATGGAAAAGCACAAAAAAAGAAAATGTGACATAGATTATATCAAATACGCCAAGAGGTGCTTTTCTTGAAGTCTTTTCCCCAACCCCTCACAGCCTCCGAAGAAAGAGAATATATGCAGAGATATACGGAGGGTGATCTTGAAGCGAAGCATATATTGATTGAACGGAATCTGCGCCTCGTAGCCCATATTGTGAAAAAGTACCAGACTTATGAAGAAGAGACGGAAGACCTGCTTTCCATCGGAACCATAGGACTGATCAAGGCGGTAGTCACGTTTAACCCCGATAAGTGCGTGAGACTCGGAACGTATGCCGCAAGGTGCATCGAAAATGAAGTGCTGATGTACTTGCGCTCAAAGCGGAAATCTTCGAGGGATATCTCTTTGTATGAACCTATAGGGACGGACCGTGAAGGAAATGAGATCCAGCTCTTTGACATTATTGAAACAGAAGAGGAAGACGCACACCACAAGGTGGAGCTTGGAGAAGACATCCGAAGGCTTTACCAGAAGGTAGAATCCGAGCTGTCGCCAAGAGAGCGGACTGTGCTGAAAATGCGTTATGGGTTATATAACGAAGAAGAATATACGCAGCGGGAGATCGCCGGACAGTTAGGCATCTCTCGTTCTTACGTTTCCAGGATTGAAAAAAGCGCGATCGAAAAGCTTCGGAAACATTTTCAGATGGGGACGTAGACTTTTTGCAAAAGTCTACGTCCCCATCTGAAAAACAGGGTGTCCCTTTTTGAAAAACCCCCTGTCCCCGGTTGACAGGGGAAGAGGGATACGATAAGATATTGTCACCTATTCAAAGCTGGAGTGTTATCGGATGCTCTGTTCAGAACTTTGAGTTTTCTAACGGCTGTTTCGGCCAGTTGTTCCAAACAAGAGAAGATAACTGAAAATATGAGACCCATAATATGTGGACGGTAAAGAGAAAGGAGTGTGCAAATGGCGTTTAGTGTTGTGCTGTCCGCCGGAATCCGGGGGATGCATGTGGAGCTTGTGCATGTAGAGGCAGATATCAGTAATGGTCTGCCTGTGTTTCATATGGTGGGATACCTGTCATCGGAAGTGAAGGAAGCAGCGGAGAGGGTGCGCACTGCAATCCGCAATGCAGATATCGTTCTCCCTGCAAAGAAGATCATGGTTAATCTGGCTCCGGCGACGATGAGAAAGAAAGGGGCGTCTTATGATCTGCCGATTGCGCTGGCCGTGCTGGCCTCTCTTGGTGTGATCCCCAAAGAAGAGCTGGAACGGGTGCTGGTGATCGGAGAACTGAGCCTTAGCGGACATGTGCGGAAGGTTTCGGGAATCCTTCCTATAGTGAAGCAGGCCCGGGATGCGGGATGTCATACTTGCATCCTGCCCCTGGCGAATCGGACAGAAGGAAATCTGGTAGAAGGGATCCGTATGATCGGGGTTTCTCACCTGAAGGAAGCTCTGGGGTATTTGACTCATACTCTGGAACCAGAAGCTTTAGCAGGCCGGGAGGGAAAAGAAGAAACAGACGGTGCGGCGGAAGAACTGACAGAACTTTTGGATTTCTCCCAGGTAAGAGGGCAACAGGCTGTGAAGCGGGCGGCCGAGGTGGCGGCGGCAGGCGGGCATAATCTTCTGCTGGTGGGTCCGCCGGGCAGCGGGAAGTCCATGATCGCAAGGAGGATCCCCACAATCCTGCCGCCGCCCACGGAAGAAGAGAGTATGGAGATTACCACGGTTTACAGTATCCGGGGTATGGTGGATGAAAGGCATCCGCTGATCACAGGCAGACCCTTTCGGGAAGTCCATCATACAGTGACAAGGGCTGCCCTGATCGGAGGAGGGGCGGTTCCGGTTCCAGGAGAATTAAGCCTGGCTCACGGGGGTGTTTTATTCTTGGACGAGCTGACAGAATTTCAGAAGTCAGTCCTGGAAATGCTCCGTCAGCCGCTGGAAGAGCGGCAGGTGGTAATTGCCAGAAGTCACGGGTCTTACTGGTTCCCGGCGAACGTCATGCTGACAGCGGCGATGAATCCCTGTCCCTGTGGAAATTTTCCGGATATGGGAAAATGCAGCTGTACTCCGAGCCAGATCCGGAGATATCTAAGTCGGGTGAGTCAGCCGTTCCTGGATCGGATGGATCTTTGTACAGAGGCACCGAAGATTGCATATGATGATCTGAAGGGGACGGTAAAGGAAGAAAGTTCGGAGGAAATCAGGGAACGGGTGTGCCGGGCAAGGAAGATTCAGACCAGAAGGTATGCGGGAACAAGGGTTTTGTCCAATGCGATGCTGGGCTCCGGAGATCTGGAGCAGTACTGCGCTCTGGATGCAGAGGGGGAAGCGCTAATGCGAAAAGCGTTCCTTGCATTGGATCTTACGGCCCGGACCTATCACAAGATCTTAAAAGTCGCACGTACGATCGCAGATCTGGACGGCAGCGAACACATTCGGGCGCCTCATCTGAAAGAGGCGGCAGGCTACCGGACTATGGACAAGAAATACTGGGGCAGATGAAAAGGAGACAAAATCATGATGTATGAATACTGGCTGGCGAAAGTGAGGCCGCTATCGGCCAGGAAAAAAAGAAAGCTGAAGGACGCATATGGCAGTGCCAGAGCCGTATATTATATAGAAGAAAAAGACCTGCACAGGCTGGGAATTTTGACAAAACAGGAGATCCGGCTGCTGTGCCGGAAAACGGAATCAGAAAAGCAGCTGGAAGAGGAGTGGAAAAAGCTCGAAATGGCCGGGATACAGATGATACCATATGGCGCGCCAGAGTATCCCCAAAGATTGACACAAATCCAGGATCCGCCTTTTGCGCTTTTTGTCAAGGGGGATCTTCCGCCGGAAAATCAGCCGGCGGTAGCAATTGTAGGAGCAAGAAAATGTACACCTTACGGGGAGCAGATGGCTTTGGAGTATGGTGAGGCAATGGCCGGAGCGGGGATTGCGGTAATCAGCGGAATGGCAAGGGGAATCGACGGTGCCGGGCAGAGAGGAGCACTGAACGGAGGAGGGAGGACTTATGGTGTGCTGGGCTGTGGTGTGGATATCTGCTATCCGAGAGAACATATCGGCCTTTATACAGATATCATGAGAAACGGCGGGATCCTGTCAGAACGCATACCGGGAGAGCCGCCGCTGCCGGCCTATTTTCCGGAACGGAACCGTATCATCAGCGGGCTTGCAGATGTAGTTCTGGTCATGGAGGCGAAAAGAAAAAGCGGATCGCTTATTACGGCAGATCAGGCATTGGAACAGGGCAGAGATGTTTACGCCCTGCCGGGGCCGGCAGACAGCCCTCTAAGCGAGGGGTGTCATCAGCTGATCCGTCAGGGGGCAGGAATCCTTTTGTCGCCGCAGGATCTTTTGGAGGAACTGGGGATGGAGAGAATCTGCATTATGAAAAAATCTGACAAGAATAAAAAAATGCTTGAAAGTCCCGAAAATATGGTGTATAGTTGTCTCGGTTTATTTCCAAAGGACGTCAGCTATATTATAGAAGAAACAGGATTGGAGCCGGGAAGAGTCATGGAGGCTCTGATCACGCTGGTACTTGAGGGATATGCCAGAGAAATATCAAAAAATCATTATGTCAGAGCCGAAAAGGGCCCTGGCAGAAAAATATAAAACGGAGGAAAGATATGGCACGCTATCTTGTAATCGTGGAGTCACCGGCAAAGGTGAAAACAATCAAAAAGTTTTTGGGGAGCAATTATGTTGTAATGGCATCTAACGGCCATGTGCGCGACCTGCCCAAAAGCCAGCTTGGCATCGATGTAGAGCATGACTTTGAGCCAAAGTATATCACGATTCGAGGGAAGGGTGAGATTTTGGCGGCATTGAGAAAGGAAGTCAAAAAGGCGGACAAAGTATATCTGGCAACCGACCCGGACCGGGAAGGAGAAGCGATTTCCTGGCATTTAAGCCAGGCGCTGAAGCTGGATAAAAAGAAAACATATCGGATCAGTTTTAATGAAATTACGAAAAGTGCGGTCAAGGCGTCGTTAAAAAATGCAAGAGAGATTGATTCCGACCTGGTAGACGCTCAGCAGGCCCGGAGAGTTCTGGATCGGATTGTAGGCTACCGGATCAGCCCGCTTTTGTGGGCAAAGGTAAAACGGGGATTAAGCGCGGGGCGTGTGCAGTCAGTCGCACTGCGCATTATTGCCGACCGGGAAGAAGAGATCAATGCTTTTATTCCGGAGGAATACTGGACACTGGATGCAAACCTGAAGGTGGAAGGGGAGAAAAAGCTCCTCAGAGCCAAATTCTATGGAAAAGGAAATAAAAAACTGACCATCGGATCCAGGGAAGAGATGGAGCAGATACTAAAAGAACTGGAGGGGGCGGAGTATACAGTAGACGAGATCCGCAAAGGCGAAAGGGTCAAGAAGGCTCCGGTACCTTTTACAACCAGTACTTTGCAGCAGGAGGCGTCCAAGGTTCTGAATTTTGCCACTTCAAAGACTATGAGGATTGCCCAGCAGCTATACGAGGGAATTGATATCAAAGGAAATGGAACAGTAGGTCTGATCACCTATCTGCGTACGGACTCTACAAGAGTATCGGCAGAGGCGGATCAGACTGTGAGGGAATATATCGGCGGTACTTACGGCCCGGAATATGTGGCCTCCAGAGAAATTTCCAGTGCCAGGGACGGCAGGGGAGTACAGGATGCTCATGAGGCAATCCGGCCTACAGATGTTACGAGAACACCGGCGGCTATGAAGGATTCCTTGACCAGAGACCAGTTCCGTCTCTACCAGCTGGTATGGAAACGTTTTGTGGCAAGCAGGATGCAGCCGGCTAAATATGAGACTACCTCCGTGAGGATCGCGGCAGGGGAATATCGGTTTACAGTAGCCGCATCCAGGATAGCGTTTGAAGGATTCCGGTGTGTATATACAGAAGCCGATGAAGAGAAAGAAGAAAATAACGTGCTGGTAAAAGGGCTGGATGAGCATGCAAAACTTTCCAAAGAAAGCTTTGAGACGAAACAGCACTTTACACAGCCGCCGGCTCACTATACAGAGGCCGCGCTGGTTAAAACCTTAGAGGAGCTTGGGATCGGACGTCCCAGTACCTATGCGCCGACGATCACCACGATCATTTCCAGAAGATATGTGGCGAAGGAAAATAAAAATCTTTATATGACAGAGATTGGCGAGGTAGTCAATAACATCATGAAGCAATCATTCCCCAGCATCGTGGATGTGAATTTTACGGCAAATATGGAAGGACTGCTGGATGGTGTTGCAGAAGGGAAGGTAAGATGGAAAACCATTATCGAGAACTTCTATCCGGATCTGGATGCTGCTGTGAAGAAAGCGGAAGAAGAGCAGGAAAAGGTAAAGATCGAAGATGAAGTGACCGACGTGATCTGTGAGCAGTGCGGTCGGAATATGGTGATCAAATATGGCCCTCACGGAAGATTTCTGGCCTGTCCCGGATTTCCGGAGTGCCGGAATACCAAGCCATATCTGGAAAAGATCGGTGTGCCCTGCCCTGTCTGCGGTAAAGATGTAGTGATCCGCAAAACAAAAAAAGGCAGAAAATATTATGGCTGTGAGGATAACCCGAACTGTGAATTTATGTCATGGCAGAAACCATCGGTAAAGAAATGTCCGCGCTGCGGAAGCTATATGGTAGAGAAGGGAAATAAGCTTCTGTGCAGTGATGAGACCTGTGGTTATGTGGAAGATAAGAGAAATGTAAAGAATATTTAGAAAATTTGTTGAATGTTTATATAATGTATGATAATATTACTTTCAAAGGATGGAGGATTGCCATGAGTGTACAATTATTAGATAAAACAAGGAAAATCAACAAATTACTGCACAATAACAATTCCAGCAAGGTCGTATTTAACGACATTTGTGCGGTGCTGACAGAAATTTTGAATTCCAACGTGGTTGTGATCAGTAAGAAGGGGAAAGTGCTGGGCTGCAGCAAATGCGAGGGCGTGCCGCTGATCGAAGAGCTTATTGAACAGAAGGTAGGAACGCATATTGACGGGATGCTGAATGAAAGGCTCTTAAGTATCCTTTCTACGAAGGAAAATGTTAATCTGGAGACCTTAGGCTTCTCCGCTGATGTGGTGAAGGGGTATCAGGCGATCATCACACCGATCGATATCGCCGGCGAACGGCTGGGAACGCTGTTCATCTATAAGATTGACCAGATTTATGAAATTGATGATATTATCCTGAGTGAATACGGAACCACGGTGGTAGGGCTTGAGATGTTAAGGTCTGTCAACGAAGAAAATGCAGAAGAAAGCAGGAAAGAGCATATTGTCCAGTCTGCCATCAGCACGCTGTCATATTCCGAACTGGAAGCGATCATCCACATTTTTGATGAGCTGGATGGAACAGAGGGAATCCTGGTAGCCAGCAAGATTGCAGACCGTGTGGGAATTACCAGGTCCGTGATCGTAAATGCGCTCCGTAAGTTTGAGAGCGCCGGTGTCATCGAATCCCGTTCTTCCGGTATGAAAGGAACTTACATCAAGGTAGTCAATGATTATGTATTTACAGAGCTGGAGCATATTAAGGCTGAGCGCATGCAGAAATAGGAGAGGGACTTTATGTACGAAGAGTGTTCTGCCAGGCTCCGTATGGTGCGGGTCATTTTAAAAGACGGATATCTGGATGAGGTTTCTCATCCGTGCAGTGTAATAAAGTATCGTCCGGAGGAAGAATGCATATACTTATTAACGGAAAACAAACTTTCATCGTTTTCTCTGGATGGAATCTATGAATGTCAGATTGATACCGGAAAAGGGACCCTTGCCTGTACCGGAATGCTGCTGGAGCGTTACTGGAATAAATCAGGGAATGTGATCAAATTCCGGATTCAGAATGGATTTTATAAAAATCTTGTAAACTAAATAAAAGTGTGTTGACAAATCCGAAAGAGAGTGCTATTTTATACCTAGAGTTTTTCAGCACTCTCTTTTAGTGAGTGCTAACAAATAGATTTAAATCTAAGGAGGCATATTCTATGAAACTAGTACCATTAGGCGACAGAGTTGTATTGAAACAGTTAATCGCAGAAGAAACGACCAAATCCGGGATCGTGATCCCCGGACAGTCAAAAGAGAAACCGCAGCAGGCGGAAGTAATTGCTGTAGGGCCTGGCGGAACAGTAGACGGAAAAGAAGTAGTGATGAACGTGTCTGTCGGACAGACGGTCATTTACTCCAAATATGCGGGAACCACTGTTGAGATCGATGACGAAGAGTACATTATTGTAAAGCAGGATGATATCCTGGCAATCGTAGAATAATCAACTATTTTAGTTTATTTAGGAGGCAGTAAGATCATGGCAAAAGAAATTAAATATGGCGCCGAGGCCAGAAGCGCACTGGAAGCAGGAGTTAATCAGCTGGCAGATACAGTAAGAGTTACACTTGGACCAAAGGGACGCAATGTTGTCCTGGATAAATCCTTTGGAGCACCGCTGATCACTAACGACGGTGTAACGATCGCAAAAGAGATCGAGCTGGAAGATGCTTTTGAGAACATGGGAGCACAGCTGATCAAGGAAGTTGCTTCCAAGACAAATGACGTGGCCGGAGACGGAACTACCACAGCTACCGTACTGGCACAGGCTATGGTGCACGAAGGAATGAAGAACCTGGCAGCAGGCGCAAATCCGATCATCCTTCGTAAAGGTATGAGGAAAGCGACAGATACAGCAGTAGAAGCAATCGCTAAGATGTCCAGCAAAGTAAACGGCAAAGATCAGATCGCCAAGGTTGCAGCAATTTCTGCCGGTGACGAGGAAGTAGGCGAGATGGTAGCAGACGCTATGGAAAAAGTTTCCAACGACGGTGTTATCACCATTGAAGAGTCCAAGACCATGAAGACAGAACTTGACCTTGTAGAAGGTATGCAGTTCGACCGCGGATATGTGTCTGCATACATGGCAACTGATATGGATAAAATGGAAGCAAACCTGGAAGATCCATACATCCTGATCACAGATAAGAAGATCTCCAACATCCAGGATATCCTTCCGCTGCTGGAGCAGATCGTACAGTCCGGAGCAAGACTTCTGATCATCGCAGAGGATATCGAAGGCGAGGCGCTGACTACCCTGATTGTAAACAAACTGCGTGGAACCTTCAATGTAGTAGCAGTAAAAGCACCTGGATATGGCGACAGAAGAAAAGAGATGCTCAAAGATATCGCAATCCTGACAGGCGGAGAAGTAATCTCCGAAGAGCTGGGACTGGATCTTAAGGATACAACAATGGAACAGCTGGGTCGTGCAAAATCCGTTAAAGTACAGAAAGAAAACACTGTTATCGTAGACGGACTTGGCGACAAGAAAGCTATTGCAGACCGTGTGGCTCAGATCAAGAATCAGATCGAAGAGACCACTTCTGATTTCGACAGAGAAAAACTTCAGGAGAGACTGGCAAAACTGGCCGGCGGCGTAGCAGTAATCCGTGTAGGTGCGGCTACTGAGACAGAAATGAAAGAAGCAAAACTTCGTATGGAAGATGCCCTGGCAGCTACCAGAGCAGCTGTTGAAGAAGGTATCATCGCAGGAGGCGGATCTGCTTACATCCACGCTGCAAAAGAAGTGGCTAAGAAGGTAGCAGAGATGGAAGGCGATGAAAAGACAGGCGGAAACGTAGTCCTGAAAGCACTGGAAGCTCCGCTGTACCGCATCGCTGCCAACGCAGGACTGGAAGGATCTGTTATCATTAATAAAGTATCCGAGTCTGAGCCTGGCATTGGATTTGACGCACTGACAGAGCAGTATGTAGATATGGTAGAGAGCGGTATCCTGGATCCTGCAAAGGTAACAAGAAGCGCGCTTCAGAATGCGACCAGCGTAGCAGCTACACTTCTGACTACAGAGTCTGTTGTGGCAAATATTAAGGAAGAAGTACCGGCTGCAGCACCGGCAGGCGGCGGAATGGGAATGATGTAATTCCCGGATAAATGCAGTTCACACTGTGAACTGTAGTCTGGTTCTCACAGATAAAAGTGAAAATTTTGAAAACTCCCCTTAGGGGGAGTTTTCTTTTTATGTAGAAATGTGTTACAATGATACCAATCAGTATATATTTTTTGGAGGAATAAATAAATGAGTGACTTCTATACAGAACAGCTTGTAAAAAAACAGTCTGGGGCAAAGGAGATGGCGATCAGAGCGGGGCTGATCGTACTGACGGTCATCGCCGTGTTTATCGTGCTTATGTTTCCGTTAGGGATCATTCTGCCGATACTGGCTGTTGTGCTGGATGTATTCATGTTCCGCAGGCTGAATGTGGAGTATGAATATCTGTTTGTCAACGGAGATCTTGACGTGGACAAGATCATGAGCCGTGCAAAGCGTAAGAGAATGTTCTCGATGAATGTTTCAGAGATGGAACTTCTGGCGCCGTCAGATGCTCCGGAGCTTCGTCAGTATCAGAACGCAAAGACGCTGGACTTTTCTTCCGGAACCGGACAGGCTAAGTTGTACACATTAGTCGTAGCGGATCACGGGGAACTGAAAAAAGTGGTATTTGAGCCAAATGAAACGATTATTGAAGGCTTTTTTGTGCTGGCGCCCAGAAAAGTCATCAGAAAATAGTTGACAAATCATGTCAGGATTCGATATGATAGCTGTTAAATATTACAATTTTGCAATGGTGAAAGAGAGGATGAAAAATCATGGGAAAGATTATCGGAGAAGGAATTACATTTGATGATGTTCTTTTAGTACCGGCTTATTCAGAAGTGATCCCCAATCAGGTGGATCTGTCTACGTATCTGACCAAGAAGGTGAAGCTGAATATACCGATGATGAGTGCCGGAATGGATACAGTCACTGAGCACCGGATGGCGATTGCTATGGCGCGTCAGGGAGGAATCGGTATTATTCACAAGAATATGTCCATTGAAGAACAGGCAGAAGAAGTAGACAAGGTAAAGCGGTCAGAAAATGGGGTAATCACAGATCCGTTTTTCCTGTCTCCGGAAAATACACTGGAGGATGCCAATAATCTGATGGCAAAATTCAGGATCTCAGGTGTGCCGATCACAGAAGGAAGGAAGCTGGTCGGTATCATTACCAACCGTGATTTGAAGTTCGAGGAAGATTTTTCTAAAAAGATTAAAGAATCCATGACCTCCGAGGGACTTATTACAGCTCCGGAAGGCATTACATTAGAAGAAGCAAAGAAAATCCTTGCAAAAGCAAGAAAAGAAAAGCTGCCGATCGTAGATAAGGACTTTAACCTGAAAGGTCTGATCACGATCAAGGATATTGAAAAACAGATCAAATATCCGCTATCAGCAAAGGATGGACAGGGACGTCTGCTCTGCGGAGCCGCAATCGGTATCACCGCGAACTGTCTGGAGCGTACCCAGGAACTGGTAAATGCCAAGGTAGATGTAGTGGTTATGGACTCTGCCCATGGACATTCCGCTAATGTTATGCGGACAGTGGACATGGTAAAATCCAAATTCCCGGATCTGCAGGTGATCGCAGGAAATGTGGCTACAGGAGAAGGAACAGAGGCCCTTATCAAGGCCGGCGTAGATGCGGTGAAGGTGGGAATCGGACCGGGATCCATCTGTACGACCCGTATTATCGCGGGTATCGGTGTTCCTCAGATTTCTGCAGTTATGGATTGCTATGAAGTTGCAGACAAATACGGAATCCCGATCATCGCAGATGGCGGTATTAAGTATTCCGGAGATATGACAAAAGCCATTGCAGCAGGTGCAAACGTGTGCATGATGGGAAGTATTTTTGCCGGATGTGACGAAAGCCCGGGAACCTTTGAACTGTACCAGGGCAGAAAATATAAAGTTTACCGCGGCATGGGCTCTATCTCGGCTATGGAAAACGGAAGCAAAGACCGCTATTTCCAGAGCGACGCCAAAAAACTGGTGCCGGAGGGAGTGGAAGGCCGTGTGGCATATAAGGGATCCGTGGAAGATACAGTATTCCAGCTGATGGGAGGCCTCCGGTCCGGTATGGGCTACTGCGGCGCTCCGACAATTGAGGATCTGAAGCAGAAGGGTCAGTTTATCAAGATTTCTGCGGCTGCACTCAGAGAGAGTCATCCGCATGATATTCATATCACGAAAGAGGCACCAAACTATAGTGTAGATGAATAGTTGATTAGAGAATGAAAAGCCAGGCGCAGATGCGTCTGGCTTTTTTTGACAGGACAGTAAAAATTTACTAAAATCTTAAAAAAGTACAAATGAAAAAAGGGTCGGAAAAGCTGTAAAAGAAAAATGCGGCGTAGATATGCTGACACTGGATCCTTCCGATATCGGACAGATCCGTATGATGATGCAGAGTGCAGGCACCTGGTATACGGATGAAGAAGGAAACATTAATCTGAAGGATAATCAGGGCCTTAAAGACGCTATCGATACATATCAGGCAATCCTGGATGCTGGATTTCTCCGTCCATCCTTGGTGCGGAAGACCAGTCCGGAAAATGGGCAGTGGCTCCATTCCCGAGAATGGCACAGAACAGTGATTCTGTAAATGCAACCTCTATCGGAGGCGGCGGATGGTATGTCCTGAAGAATGTAGGACATGAAGATCTGGCAAAAGACTTCATTAAAGAGACTTTTGCATCCAATACAGATCTTATGAATACCCTGGCAGAGGAGATCAACCTGGTCAGCACACTGACAGCAGCATCTGAATGTGAAAACTATCAGAAGGGTGTAGAATTCTATGGCGGACAGGAAATCTTCAAAGACTTTGCAGCATGGACTGCCGAGGTTCCGACTGTAAACTACGGGGAGAACACTTATGAGATCGAGGATCTGATGACAGAGGCTATGCAGCAGATCACAGACGGCGGCGATGTAGACGAAGTGCTTGGCAACTATCAGGAGCAGGCAGAGGCTGCCATCGGACAGTAAGCACATCGAGGAGAAACAGCAGTATAGAGAGAGATATAGGATACGGGGAGTGCTGAAAGATGCTCTGGAAGGGGCTTTAAGTAACAGTGCTCCCTTATCTTTTGGGAAAAGTTTCAGGAGGAAAGTAATGAGTAGTGGAAAAGTAAAAAGGGAAATGGCTCCCGGATTGAACCGCCGTGCTTGGGTTTTTGTACTTCCCAGTCTGATTCTGATCATCGCATTTGTATTCTATCCGATGATACAGGCATTTATTACATCTTTTCAGACAGGCGCGGGCAACAATCTGGACTGGACAGGTATCGCAAATTATAAAAGATTGCTGACAGATACCACATTTAAGAAAGCGCTTGGAAATACCGTGCTCTATCTGGTCATCCAGGTTCCGATCATGATATTTCTTGCACTTGTTATCTCGTCAATGCTCAACGATAAAAGGCTGAAAGCAAAAGGTTTTTTCAGAACTGCAATCTTTCTGCCCTGTGTGACATCTCTGGTAGCTTATTCGATCATCTTTAAGAGTCTGTTCGCTACGGATGGATTTATCAATGCATTTCTGATGAAGATCCATGTGCTGGAGGAACCCATCGCCTGGATTACAGATCCGGTTTTTGCAAAGATCCTGATCATCATAGCAATCACCTGGAGATGGACCGGATATAATATGGTGTTTTACCTTTCCGGACTGCAGGGGATTGACGACTCTATCTATGAAGCGGCGGATATTGACGGTGCAACAAGTGTACAGAAATTCTTCCGTATCACACTGCCAATGCTAAAGCCGATTATACTGTTTACAACGATTAACTCTACGATCGGTACGCTGCAGCTCTTTGATGAGCCGATGAATATTACTCAGGGCGGACCGGCAAACGCTACGATCACGATCTCGCAGTATATTTATAATATTCTGTTTAAGTATTCGCCGGACTTCGGATATGCGGCAGCTGTATCCTATGTGATCGTGGTATTGATCGTGGTATTATCCTTTATTCAGATGAAAGTAGGTGACAAGGATGACTAAGAAAGTTGCAAATGCAGGCAAGTATGTATTTTTAAGTGTAGTGTCGTTCATCTCCGTATTCCCTTTGATCTGGATGGTGATCGCCGCGACCAATAAATCTGTGGATATTACGAAGGGAACAATGATTCCCGGGACTTATTTTATGGAGAATCTGAAAACACTGTTAAGTTCAGATCTTCAATATGTAAATGCTTTTAAAAATTCTCTGATCATTGCGGTAGTAACGACGATTCTTGCGATGATCGTATCCTCCGCGGCAGGTTATGCTTTCGTGGTATATAAATCTAAAAACAGGGAACGGGTATTTTCCTTAATCCTAATGTCCATGATGGTGCCTTTTGCGGCTTTGATGGTACCGTTGTTCCGTCTGTTTTCTAACTTCAGCGAGATGGGACCGTTAAAAGCTATTGCATTGAATACGCCGATGTCGGTTATTATCATTGCAATTGCAACCGCGTTTTTGATCTTTTTCTTCCGGCAGAATGCCCAGTCTTTCCCGAAGGAGCTGATCGAGGCTGCCAGGATCGACGGCCTGGGAGAATATCAGATCTTTATCAAAATCTTTATGCCGACCATGAAGTCCTGCTATGCGGCGGCCATCGTGACCACGTTCATGACGAGCTGGAATAATTATCTGTGGCCGTTGATCGCACTGCAGTCGCCGGAAAAGAGAACTCTGCCGCTGATTCTTTCCGCAATGGGTTCCTCTTATACGCCAGATTATGGTATGATGATGGTGGCGGTTGTGATCGCGACAATCCCGACAGCATTGATCTTCTTCCTGATGCAGAAACAGTTTGTGGCAGGAATGACAGGCTCTGTAAAGGGATAGCTTTGAAAGGAAGAGAGGAGTAACAGATATATGACAGCAAAAGAAGCGAAGCTTTCGTGGCTTGAGGATCCGGAGGTTTTTGCCGTAAACCGGATCCCGGCACATTCGGACCACACCTATTTTGAAAAGGAGACAGAGGAGAGGCCGCTCAGACAGTGTCTGAACGGCTCCTGGCTGTTCTCCTATGCAAAAAATCCGTCTATGCGTGTAGAAAGATTTTATGAGGACAGCTATGACTGCAGCGGATTTGATACGATACAGGTGCCGGGTCATTTGGAGACTCAGGGGTATGGACGAAACCAGTATATTAACACCATGTATCCATGGGACGGGGAAGAATTCTTACGTCCGCCCATGGTCTCAAAACGCAATAATCCGGTGGGGAGTTATGTGAAGTATTTTACTCTGGAAGAACAGATGAAAGGAAAAAGGACTTTCATCTCTTTCCAGGGGGTAGAAACTGCCTTTTATGTGTGGCTGAACGGAACATTCATCGGTTACAGCGAGGATAGCTTTACGCCGGCAGAATTTGAACTGACAGAGACTTTGCGGGAGGGAGAAAATAAGCTGGCGGTAGAGGTATATAAAAGGAGCAGTGCAAGCTGGCTGGAGGATCAGGATTTCTTCCGGTTTTCCGGAATCTTCCGGGATGTATTTCTCTACAGCATCCCCAGAGTGCACGTGCGGGATATCTTCGTGAAAGCAGGTCTTACGGATTCCTATCAGGAGGGGACGCTTGAGATCCGGGCAGAACTTATTGGAGACATAGACGATGTAACGATTGAGGCAAGTCTTCGGGACGGGGATGAGAAAGAAATCTGGAACGGAAATGCAGAGGGGAAGGAAGAGGTCTTTTTTAAGGCTTCCGGACTTGCTGTTCTGCCGTGGAGTGCAGAGGAGCCAAGGCTTTACCGCCTGTATCTGTATGTAAAGAACGAAGAAGGACAGATTCTGGAATTTATCCCGCAGAAGGTGGGCTTTCGCCGGTTTGAGATGAAAGACAGGATCATGTGTCTGAACGGGAAGCGAATTCTGTTTAAGGGTGTGAACCGGCATGAGTTTGATCCGGTAAGAGGTCGGGCCATCACCAGAGAGGATATGTTGTGGGATATCCGGTTTATGAAGCAGCATAATATAAATGCAGTCCGCACCTCTCATTATCCGAATCAGACCCTTTGGTATGAACTTTGTGACGAGTACGGAATCTATCTCATCGACGAGACCAATCTGGAAAGTCATGGATCCTGGCAGAAATTAGGAGAAGTGGAGCCGTCCTGGAATGTACCTGGGGATCGTCCGGAATGGAAGGCTGCGGTCCTGGACCGTGCGTCATCTATGTTTGAACGGGATAAGAACCACCCGTCTGTTCTGATCTGGTCCTGCGGAAACGAATCCTATGCGGGAACAGATATAGAAGCGATGTCTGAATATCTTCACGAGAAGGATGACTCTCGTCTGGTGCACTATGAAGGGGTATTCTGGAACCGGAAATACGACCATATCAGTGACATGGAGAGCCGGATGTATGCAAAGCCGGCGGAGATCGAAGAGTATCTTGAGAATGATCCGAAAAAGCCATATATCAGCTGTGAATACATGCATTCTATGGGAAATTCCACAGGCGGTATGAAGATGTATACGGATCTGGAGAAAAAGTATCCTCTTTATCAGGGGGGATTTATCTGGGATTATATTGATCAGTCTCTGTACCGGGTCAATGAGCTGGGAGAGCGGGTACTGACTTACGGCGGCGATCACGATGAAAGAGCCACAGATTATGAGTTCTGCGGGAACGGCATTGTCTATGCGGACAGGAAGGCATCTCCAAAAGCTCAGGAGGTGAAGGCTTTATATGCGGATATCAAGCTGGAGCCGGATGAAAAGGGTGTAAAGATTATAAATGACAGCCTGTTTGTCTCTACCGGAAGATATGTGCTGGCATATCGTCTGTTAAAGGAGGACCGGTGTCTTTACGAAGCGGAGACAGAGACGGATGTGGCGCCGGAAAGCGAGGCTTATGTGAACCTGACCTATCCGGAACTTTCAGGTACTGGTGAATTCATCTATGAAGTATCTCTGCGGCTTAAGGATGACACTCTGTGGGCAAAGGCCGGCCATGAGATATCTTTTGGACAGTACGTGAAGAAGACAGCAGACAAGGCAGAAGAAAAGACATACCCGCTGGAGATCATCCGGGGGGATGTAAACATCGGGGTCAGAGGAAGAGGATTTACAGCCATGTTCTCTAAGGCGGAGGGCGGGATCGCATCTCTTTGCTATGATGGCGTGGAATACATTACGAGGACACCGAAGCTCACATTCTGGAGAGCGCTTACGGACAATGACAGAGGAGCAAAGACCGGCTTTGACGCTGCTCAGTGGATGACTGCAGGATTGTTTTATAAACTGACTGATGTGGATGTACAGGAGCAAAAAGACCAGGTGTGCGTTACGTTTGAATATCTGCTTCCAACGGTTCCGCAGACCAAAGCCTATGTTTCCTATCGGGTGACAGGCGACGGAAAGATCCACGTACATGCTTTGTACAAGGGAACAGACGGGCTGCCGGAAATGCCTGCTTTCGGTATGGACATGAAACTGAAAGCAAGGTATGATAGAGTAAGGTATTACGGACGGGGACCTGAGGAAAACTATCTGGACCGCAGGGAAGGGGCAAGGCTTGGTGTGCACAGCTATCAGGCTGCCGATAACTTATCTGCTTATCTGTTCCCGCAGGAGTGCGGAAACCGTATGGATGTACGCTGGGTAGAAGTAACAGACGCGGACGGTCAAGGACTTCGCTTTGAAACAGAAGGTGTTCCTTTTGAAAACAGTGTTCTTCCCTGCAGTGCTTACGAGCTGGAGGCGGCCACGCACCGGGAAGAATTGCCGAAAGCTCACTACAGCTGGGTACGGATCCTTGAGAGCCAGATGGGAGTTGGAGGAGATGACAGCTGGGGAGCTCCAGTGCATGAGGAATACAGACTTTCTTCGGATATTGACCGGAATATAAAATTTACCATTCAAAAGGTGTAATATGGAAGATTATTGTAAGGTTCTGATCATTGATGATGAATTCATCATGCGTCAGGGCATGAAGCATATGCTGGAATGGGAAAAAGAAGGCTTTCAGATCGTTGGTGAGGCCACCAACGGTCAAGAGGGCCTTGATTTGATTGAAAAGCTGGAACCGGATATCGTGCTTGCGGATATTGTCATGCCGGTGCTGGACGGGATTGAATTTTCCCAGATCCTGAAGCAGAAATATCCGGGAATCCAGCTGATCATTCTCAGCAGCTATGACAAATTTGAATATGTAAAATCTACACTGCTGAACGGAGCATCAGATTATATACTGAAGCCCACACTCAATCCGGAGATCCTTCTGAAAACCCTGCAGAAGGCAGCAAGGAACATCCCCGGGCTTACACTGCGCAAGGAGAAGGAGCTGTCGCCCCGGGTAATGCTGGAACGCTTTCTGATGGGATACCGGGATAGACTGGATGAGGTGTTGTTTGTTAATACTTTTCCACATAGTTTGTACCGGGTCGCGGGAATTGATCTGCGGGCTTTGCAGGAAGGGCAAAAGCCCCGCATCATGAAGTTTAGCGATATGGCGGAGGAATATTTCGAAAGACAGACAGAATATGAAATGCTGTCAGTGCTCATTGAAGAAGAGATCCTCTGCATGGTATTCAATTTCCGTGTCAGGGATGAAGAGCGTGTTCTGAGGGATATGCAGGGGTTTGCGGATAAAATGAACAGCATCTTTGACCGGGTATTCTTTGTGATGGGAGACAGCTTTTTCGGGATTCAGGGAATACGGAAAAGTTATCAGAAAGAAATACGTCCGAATCTTGGAATGAAATTTTATTACCCGGGAACGGCGATGCTTCTTAGCAGCCAGGTAAAGATAACGGCCGAGGAGACCCGGTTCGCGTTTGAAGACTACAGCAGTGCACTGATGCGGCGGCAGTATGGCAGGGCGCTGGAGATGTTCCGGGAATATACGTTTCTTTTGTGCGAAGCGAAAGCGGATGTGTACCGGCTGAAAAATCTGACGAAAAATCTTTTCTACAATTATCTGATCGAGATGGAAAAGTGCCAGGTGGATATCGGAACCATGAAGAGAGCTTATTTTTCCAGTATCGACAAGGCGGAAAACGTGGAAAAAGTCAGAAGCGGTGGCCCGTATCATGAAAAGCATGGAGGAAGACGGGCAGAAACATATGACGATAATGGATTCCGGCAGTGTGCGCTCTTATCAGATGCCCGTCAGCTTACCAGTACTTATAATACGATGATCCGTGATATCAATCAGTATATTGAACAGATTGTCTCTATAGAAAAAGAGAAACGCACCGCAGAGATCCATGCGCTTCAGATGCAGATCAATCCGCACTATATGTATAATACTCTGGCCAGTATAAAATGGCTGGCCTGGCAGCAGGATACGAAGAAGACGACAGAGGTGATCGATGCATTTATTTCGCTGCTCAGAAATACGATCAGCAATACAGATGAATTTATCACGGTTGAGCAGGAAATCCGGAATCTGGAAAATTATGTAAAGATCAATCAGGTGCGGTACGGAGATCATGTAAAGGTGGAATATTATATTCCGGCGCAGTGTATGGAGTTAAGGCTTCCCAAACTGATCCTCCAGCCTTTTGTGGAAAATGCATTTTTCCATGGATTTCCGGAGGGACGTACCGGCTGCATCCAGATTTTTGCACGGCTGGAGGAGAGGTATCTCCGGTTTGATATTGAGGATAACGGCGTGGGGATGAATGCAGAAACGCTGATGTCGCTTAAGCAAAAGGAGAAGATCAAGGGAGAGCATTTCACCGGGATCGGTGTGAATAACGTGGATGACCGGATTAAAATGATCTATGGTATGGACTATGGCATCAATATTGTCAGCAAAGAAGAGAGCGGGACAACGGTAACGATCAAAATACCGATACGAAAATAAAAGAAAAGAGGGGACAGGATGAGAAGAGAAGCATTTGGAGTGACGAAAAAAGGAGAAAGCGCCTGGCTTTATTCACTGGAAAACAGGCAGGGGCTGAAAGCCCAGGTGACAGACTATGGGGCGGCGCTTGTGCGGATGATGGTGCCGGACCGGGACGGCAGGATGCGGGATGTGGTGCTTGGATACGGGGACGTGTCGGGATATGAAAAGGGCACCTGCTTTTTTGGCGCTACGGTGGGACGATGCGCCAACCGGATCAGAGGAGGAAGTTTTACACTGCGTGGAAAGACCTTCCTGCTGGAGAAAAATGACAATGGTGTCAATACGCTGCATGGCGGACGGGATTTCACAAACCAGAGACTGTGGAAGGTGGAGAAAGAAGAGGCGCAAAGCATCACCTTCCTTCTGCACAGCCCGGACGGAGACCAGGGATTTCCAGGAACAGTGGATATCAGGGTTACATATGAGCTGACGGATGATGATGTACTTAGGATCCATTATCATGGCATGCCGGATCAGGACACCATCCTTAATTTTACCAATCACAGCTACTTTAATCTTGACGGACACGGGGCAGGAAATGTGCTGGAGCAGAAAGTATGGATTGATGCAGATGCATATACCCGGGCGGACCGGCAGTCTATCCCTACCGGAGAGATCGTATCGGTGGAAGGGACGCCTATGGATTTCAGGACCGGGCAGCTGATCGGCGCACGGATCGGGGAAGATTATGAGGCTCTGAATTTTGGCGGAGGCTATGACCATAACTGGGTATTGAATGGCAGCGGCCTGCGGCGCGTGGCCGGTATGTGTTCTTCCCGGAGCGGGATTGGGATGGAAGTGTATACGGATCTGCCGGGGATGCAGTTCTACACGGCCAATTTCGTGGAAGATGAAAAAGGGAAGGAAGGCGCCGTGTATGGAAGACGGCAGGGAGCCTGCTTTGAGACACAGTTCTTCCCGGATGCCATCCATCAGGAATCATTCCCGTCTCCTGTAGTACATGCCGGGGAGATCTATGACACCACCACGGAATATCACTTTTTTAAAAATTCATAAAATCCTAAGGTTCTTTTTCGGAAATCTTCCTGGTTCTGTGATAAGATAGCAGCAGATGGGAAGGATATCTGATGAAACGAAAACGGACACAAAAGATCAAAGGAAGAACAGCAGCACAAAAAAAGAGGCGGATGAAACGTGCGTTGCGCCTCGGTTTTGTGCTGCTGATTTTATTGGCCCTGCTGCTTGGTGTGATGAAGGTTTCCGGGCGGTGCTCCAATGAATATTCAGAGCGGACAGGAGATGCCATAGATGCGCTCCGGCCGGAGATGGATGTGGAGCTTCTGACAGTAAATCCCTATTCCAGACCGGGAACCAGTACACAGAAGATCACCGGGATCGTCGTGCATTACACAGCCAATCCCGGGGCAACTGCCATGGAGAACAGGAATTATTTTGAGAATCTTAAGGATACCCATGAGACAAAAGCCAGCAGTAATTTTGTGGTGGGGATCGAAGGTGAGATTGTACAGTGCGTTCCGACCTGGGAGGTGGCATACGCGTCCAACAGCCGGAATATTGATACGGTTTCCATTGAGTGCTGTCATCCGGATAAAACCGGAAAATTTACGGATGCCACATACCGGTCGGTGGTAAATTTGTGTGCCTGGCTGTGCATGAAGTTTGATCTTGGAGCCGATGACGTGATCCGTCATTATGACGTGACGGGGAAAGAGTGTCCCAAATATTTTGTGGATCATGAGGACGCCTGGGAAAACTTCCGGCAGGATGTGAAGGAAACTCTTGCCAGGCAGCAGAATTACTGATATGATTGTACAGGTAAATGTAGAGGAAGAGAAGAAAGGCGTGAAGGCATGAACGATTTGGAGATGTACAGAGAACAGCTTGCCCTCTGCGACGATAAGATCATCGATGCGCTGATGGAAAGAAACGCGATCATCGAAAAGATCATGGCATATAAAGAAGAATATGGGATGCCGATCCTGCAGCCTCAGCAGGAGAGAAAGCAGAAGGTAAGGCTGGAGCAGAAACTGGAACACAATAAGTATCAGGATGAGATCTATGATGTATTCCAGAGGATTCTGAAAAACAGCAAGCGGATCCAGGCAAGAAAACTGTTTGATTATAATATCGTGCTGATCGGATTTATGGGAGCAGGAAAGACTACCGTGTCCGATTACTTAAGTACGATGTTTGATATGGATATTATCGAGTTGGACCAGGAGATCACGGACCGGGAAGAGATGAGCATCCCGGATATCTTTGCCACATACGGGGAAGAGTACTTCCGGGATCTGGAGACCAGTCTTCTGGTGGAGCTGCAGGACCGTAAAAATGTGATCATTTCCTGCGGCGGAGGGACTGCTCTTCGGGAAAACAATGTGGCTGAGATGAAGAAAAACGGCCGTGTCGTCCTTTTGACGGCCAGCCCGGAGACAATCTACGAGAGAGTGAAGGACAGTGACGACAGACCGGTGCTGAAAGGCCGTAAAAATGTGGACGGCATTGCAGAACTGATGGAACAGCGCCGGGAGAAATATGAGGCGGCCGCTGATATCGTGGTACAGACAGATCACAAGACTGTGCTTCAGGTCTGCGAGGAGCTGGTGCAGCGGCTGTCGGAAATGGAAGAGGATTATGTTTAAGACGTTTTATCCAGATCAGTACCTGGCATCTACCTATGTGATAGATTTTGAAAAACTATATAAAGAAGGATTCCGGGGACTGATCTTTGATATTGACAACACTCTTGTGCCGCATAACGCCCCGGCAGACGACAGGGCCATTGCGCTGTTTGAGAGGTTAAAGTCGATCGGCTACCGGTGCTGCCTGATCTCAAATAATCAGGAGCCCAGAGTAAAAATGTTTAATGAAAAAATCCAGGTGGATTATGTGTATAATGCCCATAAGCCATCTACGAAAAATTATGTCCGCGCCATGGAGATCATGGGAACGGACCGGAGCAACACGATTTTTATCGGCGACCAGCTTTTTACAGACGTGTGGGGAGCAAAAAGGGCCGGGATCCCTAATATCCTGGTAAAGCCGATTCATCCTAAGGAGGAGATCCAGATTGTTTTAAAGAGGTATCTGGAGAAAATAGTCCTCTTCTTTTATCAGAGAGAGCAGAAGAGAAAAAAGGGTTGAAAATAGGCGGAATATATTATAAAATGATTAGAGCGAATAGAACGTAAGAAGTGCCGGAGAGGCACGGTTTAAGGAGGATTATATAATGGCAACAAAGTCAGCAGGCGAGTTTAGAAATGGCATGACACTTGAAATTGACGGCAAGGTATGTCAGGTAATGGAGTTTATGCATGTAAAACCCGGAAAGGGAGCGGCATTTGTCCGTGTAAAATTAAAAGATATCATCAACGGCGGTGTGGTAGAGACAACCTTCCGTCCGACAGAGTCGTTCCAGGAAGCATTTATTGAGAGAAAGAAGATGCAGTATCTTTACAATGACGGAGATCTTTATTACTTTATGGACAATGAGACCTTCGATCAGATTGCGGTAGGAGCTGAGGATGTAGGAGATTCTCTGAAGTTTGTAAAAGAGAACGAGGAAGTAACGGTAAGCCTTTATCAGGAGAAGCCGTTTGCGATTGAGCCGCCTCTTACGGTAGAGCTGCAGGTAACAGAGACTGAGCCGGGATTCAAAGGAAACACAGCTCAGGGTGCTACCAAGCCGGCTATCGTAGAGACAGGAGCTCAGGTATCAGTTCCGTTGTTCGTTGATCAGGGAGAGATGATCAAGATTGATACCCGTACCGGAGAATATCTGTCAAGAGTTTAAGAATCGTATAAAGATCTTAGGAAAAGCCTTGCAATTTGTGCAGGGCTTTTTTATAATATTCATATCTATCCAATACGCGCCGGTGTTCCTGCCGGCAGATTCTTGTTCTACTATTTTTCAATCCGGTATTTCACCGGTATCTTCACAGAATGTAAAAAACTGCAGCAAAAGAAAGGAGATTCAATGACGTATGACCGTTTTGTTATGAGTATCCTGGAAAGGGTGCAAAAAGGTGTGGGGGACTCTGTGTCTGTATCTGTCTATACAGCGGTGAAGAACAATGGCACAAAGCGAAAGGGCCTGACTTTGACGGAAAAAGGAGTGAACATCGCACCAACTATCTATCTGGAGGAATTTTATCAGAGGTTCCTTAGAGGCATGACGGAAGAAAGGGCGGCAAAGGAAGTGATAAAGCTTTATGACCAGGTGCGCGCCGGGCGTTCCTGGGAAAAGGGAAAGCTTGAAAAATATGTATCTGTCCGGGACCATATCATCTACCGGCTGATAGGAAAGAAGGCGAATATGCGTCTTTTAGAGGAAATTCCCCACAGAGAATTTCTGGATCTGGCGGTCGTTTACTATGTGCTGCTAGAGGTAAATGACTTTGGGACGGCGGCAATGATGATTAAAAAGGAGCATATGAAGCTGTGGCAGGTAACAGAGGATGAGCTCTACCGGCGGGCCGGAGAAAATACCAGGAGAATCCTGCCGGAGGAATTTTGTACTATGCATACTGTGATACAGGACATGTTTGACCTGGAGCCCCGGGAAGCATCCGTAAACAGTGAAGAAGGAGAGTTTGCAGAGACCCTCTATGTACTGACGAACCGCCTTCGAAGTCACGGTGCGTCGGCGCTTCTATATGAGGGGTGTTTAGAACAGATTGCAAAGAAGCTTTTCTGCAACTATTTTGTGCTGCCGAGCAGTATTCATGAAGTGATCATTACTCCGGACCGGCATCAGTTCTCTTATGAAGAATTGTCAGCTATGGTAAAGGAGATTAATGAAACACAGGTAGAAGCGGAGGAAGTGCTCTCGGACCATGCCTATTATTACGACAGGACACGAGGGGAATTGACATATTTCTGATGCCTGTATAAAAAAGTAAAGGAAATGTGAGATTTGTGTTCATCATTTCCTTTACTTTATAAAAAAAATGTGTTAATATAACTAAGGCAATTTCATAAAGCCTTTTTATGCACCCGTAGCTCAGGGGATAGAGCACCGCCCTCCGGAGGCGGGAGCGGCGGTTCGAATCCGCCCGGGTGTGTACTTTTTTTATCAGATGGAGAGATTTCTCCATCTGATAAACGTTTCGCAGAGTTATGCGGGACGGGCAAAATCAGCATGTGCATATATGGAGGTAGTCTTTATGGAAGGAAGACAAAAAGGCGTACTCCTGCTGAGAAAGATCGTGACTGTTGCTGTATTGGCCGGTCTGGTTCTTGCGGTAGGAGCAGGCGGATGGATCCTGACTAAAGATAAAAGCCAGAAAGCACAAAAGATAAGTTTAAAAGAGCAGAAGAAGGAAAATGAAGGCTGGGAGAATATGGCTGATAATCCTTTGCTCAAAGGAGAGTATCCACAGGTGACCCGGGCGGTGGAGGCGTATTACAGTGCGCTTGGAGATGAGACAAGCTTTGTGGAGGGATATGAGAATCTGAATGTTTATACAAAGCTTGGAAAATATCAGGATACATATGTGGCTTTTGTCCGGTATGATATGAAGATCAGGGATGTCTATACCGGAGTGCCGGGATTGGGTACACTTTATGTAACAGAGGATGAGGATGGTAAGTGCCAGGTGGAGACCCAGGTGGAGGAAGATGAAATTCACGATCTTGTAGAGGCGGTCACCGGCCATGAGGATGTGCAGGCACTGCTTACAGAGACGCAGAATGCTTACCGGCAGGCTGTCCAGTCAGATGCACTGCTTAAGGAGGCTCTGCTGGATTTAAAGCAGGCCTATGAAGATTCAGCCGGAAGCTGAAGAATATACGATAGATGATAGAGACAAGAGAAGCCGATCCCTGTAAGGACGGCTTCTTTTTATAATGAATAAAGAACATTAGGAGAAAAATGATGAGGAATTATGGGAGGGCATTTAAAAAAGCATTTCCGTATACAATTCCGGTGCTGACGGGATATCTGTTTATCGGGATTGCCTTTGGGGTGATGTTTGAAGAAAAGGGGTATTCCTTTTTATGGGCGGCATTGATGAGCCTTATGGTCTATGCGGGATCCGGCCAATATCTTGCCGTGAATTTTTTTGTGCCGGGGGTTTCATTCCTGCAGGTAGTATTTATGACTTTGATGGTTAATATCCGGCATATTTTCTACGGGATTTCTCTGCTGGAAAAGTTTCACGGTATGGGAAAAAAGAGATGGTATATGATCTTTGGCCTGACAGATGAGACGTATTCCCTTTTGTGTACCACAAAGATCCCGGAAGACATAGAGGAAGATAAATTTCTGCTGGCAGTTTCTCTGCTGAATCAATCCTATTGGGTCATAGGTTCGGTGATCGGAGGTCTTGCAGGGAATTTCCTGCCTTTTGATTCGGAAGGCATTGATTTTGCCATGACAGCGCTGTTTGTAGTAATATTCGTGGAACAGTGGATGGAGGCGAAAAACCGCATCCCTGAAATGATCGGGGTGGCCGCCGCACTGCTTTGTCTTAGTATCTTCGGTGCGGATAATTTTGTTCTTCCGTCTATGCTGCTGATCACATTTCTGCTGTTTGTGGGGAGAACCCGTCTGGAAAAGGAGGTGGAAGGCTGATGCCTGTAGATGCGATAACTTCATTTCTGATCATTCTGGCAGTGGCGCTTACCACTTTTGCAACCAGAGTGTTCCCTTTTCTGGTGTTTCCAAGAGGGAAAGAAATTCCGGATGTAGTGAAATATTTAGGAAGGGTGCTGACGCCGGCAGTGATCGGGATGCTGGTAGTTTACTGTCTGCGTTCGACAAAGATCCTGGCTGCACCCTATGGACTTCCGGAAGCGGCAGCTGTCATAGTGACGGCGGCGCTTCATGTCTGGAAACGGAATAACCTTCTGAGTATAGGCGTGGGGACCGTTCTTTATATGTTTCTGATCCAGTGTTTTTCCTAAAAAACAGCGGGCCAAATCCGGAAAAGACTTCCGGTTTTCTGGCCCGCTGTTTATTTTTAATTCAGATCCAGTTTTTTCTTCATCAGTATATAGGACAGGATATAGAGTACCACTGCCGTAATTACAGAAAGAGCCAGTGAGAACGTCAATATTCTGACCATATATTCGACCAGGCTTAAGGAACTTTCTGTTCCCGCGGGAACAATAGCAAAATTTCCGTATGCCAGGTCTGCGGCAAACATAACGATAAAGGAAATTACAGCCATCAGTGTGGATAGTGCAAAATAGCAGGCGATAGCTCCAATCACACGGTGAGAGGAAAACAGCTGCCCAAGCACGATGGAGGCGTAATACATGACTATGTTGCCGACGCATCCGATAAATCCTGAGATCAGGAGGACAAGGATGATCTGGCCCGCGGTGACATCTGCATATTTCCCTGTGAAGCCAAGTTCCTTCATCAGTTCCCCCTGATTTTCATAAAACAGTTCCATGAAAGCTGGGGTGGCAATCCCGATATACAGGGATGCCAGGATAAAAACATAGTCGATCATAGCCCAGATGCTTCCGGAGATCGTTTTGGCAAGAAGATGCTGGCCGGGAGTCACAGGAAGGGTCTGGGAAAGATAGCCTTCGTCGGAAAACAGGTTTCTGTAGAACCGCACGACAATGACAATGGATGTACCAAAAGTAATTCCTGTGATCAGGAGCGTATACATCACGATCGCAAGACCGAACAGGAAGCCGTCGGTATCAGTGGACAGGTGGATCTGCCCGGTGATAAAAATTCGTAAAAATATGGTCATCAGCAGTAAAAAGCCGTGCAGGATAATCAGAAACCGGTTCAGGGATCTGAGGTCGTATTTAATTAATTTGATCAGCATCGGAACACCTCCCTGAATAAAGTATCTACGGATCTGCCCTGCTCCATGCGGATGTCATCCACGGGAGCGTTCATGGCAAGACGTCCTTCCTTAAGGAAAACTACACGGTCCAGGATATTTTCAATATCGTGGATCAGATGTGTAGATAGAAGGATTGTGGACTCTTCGTTATAATTTGCCAGGATCGTGTGCAGAATATAATCTCTTGCAGCAGGATCCACACCGCCGATGGGCTCATCCAGGATATAAAGCTTAGCGTCCCGGCTCATGACCAGAATCAGCTGTACCTTTTCCTTCGTACCCTTGGACAGGGTGCGCAGCCTTGCGTCTGCGGAAATTTCCAGATCCGAAAGCATCTGGTAAGCCCGGTCTGTGATAAAGTTATCGTAAAAATCGGCAAAGAAGCGGATGATGTCCCGGACCTTCATGGATTCATCCAGATAAGTGCGTTCCGGAAGATAGGAAACAATCTTCTTTGTATCCACTCCCGGAGCTTTTCCGTCTATCAGCACCTCCCCGGACGAAGGGTTTAAAAGGCCGTTGATGAGTTTGATCAGTGTTGTTTTTCCACTGCCGTTCGGTCCCAGAAGACCGACGATCTGGCCGCTGTCCAGAGATAGAGTCAGGTCGTTCAGGGCATAGAAGTGGTTGCCGTATTTTTTGGATAGATTTCGGCATTCTAAGATTGGATTCATATCAGTGTCCCCCTCTTTATGGTGTCCTGGAGTTTTTCAAGAGTCTCCTTCTCCTGGAAACCAAGCTGTTTCATTTTTTCCATAAAATCCTGAATGTGGCGGGAAGCAAGCTCATCCCTTAAGTTTTTTAACATGGTCTCATCCTCCGTGATAAACCGTCCGCTGGTACGGCGGGAGTGTACCAGTCCGTCCCGCTCCAGCTCGGACAAGGCTTTTTGCATTGTGTTTGGGTTTACCGCGGCATCTATGGCGAGTTCCCTGACAGAGGGCAGTTTATCGCCGGCTTTGTAGACGCCGGATACGATATCCTGTTGGATACGTTCCATCAGCTGCAGGTAAATAGGGCGGTCATTATCCAGATCCCATGGCATAGACTTCACCTCTCTTTTATTATAAAGAATACAACTGTATTATCTAATTAATACAATAATGCATTTTGCACGGAATGTCAAGAAAAAGTAAAAAAGAAAGGACCATATGGCCCTTTCTTTTTTACTTTTTAATGAATTTGGATTTTGGCTGCCGGCAAACCGGACAGGTGTAGCCATCGGGGAGGTTCTCGAAAGGAATGTCGCCGTCATAGACATATCCGCAGACACTGCAGACCCATTTTGTATTATCTGCAGGATCTTCTTCGGGAAGATAGGTGGGAGCATTTTTCGGGCTCTTTCCTTTGATAACGTTATGGTAGTAGGCATAGGTCATGGCAGGGAAGGTATCTAGTACGTCTCCGTCCAGAACAGTCCCTAGAAATACCGTGTGCGAGGAAGTCTCCATCGTGTCGGTTACCTGACAGACGATATAGCCGCAGCTGTCTTCCAGCACTGGAAGATCCTTGCGGAAAGTGTGTGATACACCGTCAAATTTGTTGATCTCCCTTCCGGACTGGAACCCAAAAGTGCCGATTAAGGACGGGTCAGATTTCTCGGAGAGGATGGAAACCGCAAATCTTCCTGTTTTTGCAATACAGGAGTTGGTGTAATTGTCATGATTGATACTGATGGCAATGGTTGCAGGATCAGAAGTGATCTGCATAATGCTGTTGGCAGTACAGCCTACCGGTCTGTCTCCGTCAAGAGTGGAGACTACATAGACACCGTAAGAGAGATTTCGGAAAACCTTTTTATTCATAGTGCTTCCTCCTGTCTGTTTTTGAATATTTCTAATAATAGTAATTGTTACTAAAATAATAGCATAGATCTGATGGATTTGCAAGAAGAGTTTTAAGATTTGGTTGTTGACACATCGGGCTTGTGATAGAATAACAAAGTAAACGCAAGATGGAAGGAAGGTATAAGATGAAGAAGATAATAGATCTGATCGGAGAGGAACTGGCAAATGGATTTGTACAGGCAGGATATGATGCATCCTATGGAAAAGTGACGATTTCCAACCGCCCGGATCTCTGTGAATACCAGTGCAATGGAGCCCTGGCCGGAGCAAAGGCTTATAAGAAGGCACCGTTTATGATTGCGGAAGACGTGGCGGAAAAAATAAAGGACCGCCCTTGTTTTGAAGAGGTTTCTGTGGTGAAGCCCGGATTTATCAATCTGAAGCTTCAGAAGACATATATTGCAAATTACTTAAATCAGATGAAAGAAGATCAGGATCTGGGACTTGAGAAGGTGGAGGATCCCAGGATGATCCTGGTGGACTACGGCGGCCCCAATGTGGCGAAACCGCTGCATGTGGGACATTTGCGCTCCGCGATCATCGGAGAAAGTGTGAAGCGTATTGCGAGAAAGATGGGGCATAAGGTTCTGGGAGATATCCATCTGGGAGACTGGGGATATCAGATGGGACTGATCATTACAGAGCTTATGGAAAGGAAGCCGGAACTTCCTTATTTCCAGGAGGAATATGAAGGAGAGTATCCGAAGGAGGCGCCGTTCACCATTGGCGAGCTGGAGGAAATTTACCCGACAGCCAGCCAGAAGGCTAAGGAGGATGAGGCGTACAGGGAGAAGGCTCTGCATGCCACATATCTTCTGCAGAATGGACACCGCGGATATACAGCGCTATGGAATCATATCATACAGGTCTCTGTCAGCGATCTTAAGAAAAACTATGCAAACCTTCATGTGGAATTTGATCTCTGGAAGGGTGAGTCAGATGCGCAGGCTTATATCCCGGATATGGTGGAACGTTTGAAAACAGAAGGGTATGCGCATATTGATGACGGGGCTTTGGTGGTAGATGTGGAAGAAGAGACAGACACAAAGGATGTGCCGCCCTGTATTATCCAGAAATCAGATGGAGCCTCTCTTTACAGCACCACGGATCTTGCAACACTGGTGCAAAGAGAGGAAGACTATCATCCTGACCAGGTGATTTATCTGGCAGATAAACGCCAGGAGCTGCATTTTGTCCAGGTGTTCCGGACGGCAAAAAAGACAGGGATCGTACCAGAAGAGACGGATCTTAAGTTCCTGGGATTTGGAACTATGAATGGTAAAGACGGAAAGCCTTTTAAGACCAGAGAAGGAGGCGTGATGCGTCTGGAGAATCTGATCGCTGAGATAGAAGGTGAAATGCTGAAAAAAATTATGGACAACCGGACTGTAGAGGAGGAAGAGGCCAGAAAGACCGCCAGACTGGTAGGTCTTGCGGCTATTAAGTATGGCGATCTTTCGAACCAGGCATCCAAGGATTATGTGTTTGATGTAGACCGGTTTACTTCATTTGAAGGAAATACCGGGCCATATGTGCTGTATACGATTGTGAGGATCAAATCCATTCTGAATAAATACCAGGCAGACGGAGGAAACCTTGCAGGGCTTTGTGTGATGCCCGCGGACAGCGACAGCGAAAAGGAGCTTCAGTTGGAGGCTTCAAAATACAATGATGTAATGGCGGCGGCTTATGAAGAACTGGCGCCTCATAAGATCTGTGCCTATATTTATGATCTGGCCAATGCTTTTAACAGATTTTATCATGAGGTGAAGATTCTGGCAGAGGAAGATGCAAAGAAAAAGCAGAGCTATATTGCATTGCTGCTGTTGGTAAGGTGTGTGCTGGAGGAGTGTATTGAAGTGCTTGGCTTCGAGGCTCCGGAGAGGATGTAGAGAGATGACGACGGAAAAATTATATTTTCAGGACAGCCACAGAAGCGTTTTCGATGCCCAGGTACTGTCCTGCGAACCATGGAAGGATGGCTGGCGGATTGTGCTGGACCGTACAGTGTTTTTTCCTGAGGGCGGCGGCCAGTATGCTGATCCGGGCTTCCTGGGAGAAGTGGAAGTGGTGGATGTTCGCGAGAAGGACGGTGTGATCTATCATTATACGAAGGAGCCTATTGAGGCAGGACAGAAGGTGGAGGGCCGTATTCTCTGGGAGGTGCGGTTTGACCGGATGCAGCAGCATACCGGAGAGCATATTATTTCGGGACTGGTACATCAGAAATTTGGGTATGATAATGTGGGCTTTCATCTGGGAGAAGATTATTGTACCATGGATTTTAACGGCCCGATCACAAAGGATGAGCTAAAGGAGATCGAGCGGGAGGCAAACCGTGCGGTGTTCCGGAATTTAGATGTGATTTCTTCCTTCCCCTCTGAAGAGGAGCGGAGCCGGATGGAGTACCGGAGTAAGATTGAATTAAGCGGAGAGGTGCAGATCATTACAATCCCGGGATATGATGTATGTGCCTGCTGTGCGCCTCACATGAAAAAGACAGGGGGGATCGGTATGATCAAACTGGTTCAGATGGATCACTATAAAGGCGGCGAGCGTATTACGATGCTGGCCGGCGGCCGGGCGCTTAGGGATTATGGAGAAAAAGAGAAGAATATCAAGGAAATCTCGGCGCTTTTGTGTGCGAAAGAATGTGAAGCGGCGGAAGCTGTGGCGCGATTGAAGGAAGAGGCAAAAGAACAGAAAGAGAAACTGGGGATCCTGCAGCAGAAGCTTTTAAAAGCCCAGGCAAAGGAAATCCCTGTTGAGGATATGACTCTTGTGTTTGATGCGGGGCTTTCCGGCAATGGCCCAAGAGAACTCATGAACCTCCTTCTGGATCGGGGAGCAGAAATCTGTATGGTGTTTGCGGGAGACGATGCTTCCGGATACCGGTATGTGATCGGGAGCAGAAGTGAGGATGTGCGCCCTGTCGGGAAAATGCTTAATGAGGCGTTTAATGGCCGGGGAGGCGGAAAACCGGAGATGGTACAAGGCACTCTTAAAGGGAGTGAGGAGGATATCCGCCGCAAATGCAGAAAATAAAGCTGGAATTCATAGTTTCCTTATCTTTTCATCACAGTTTTAACACAATTTCAAGATACACTACAGGTATAGAAAGAAAATTGACCTATCTGAAAGGAGAAATAGATTATGGATAACCAGTATACGTATTACAATCCGGAGCCGGACAGCGGCAGCCAATATACAGGAGGAAATGGATTTCAGACACAGGGACCGGATCAGGATCCCTACAGACAGCCGAAAAAGAAGATGCCGAAATGGATAAAGGTGGCATGCCTGGGTCTGGTGTTTGGCCTTGTGGCAGGTGCGTCTTTTCAGACAGTGAATGTGATCGGCGACAGAGTCTTCGGCACAAATGATAATGACAGCGCGGGAACGGTTAAGCAGACATCTACATCCAGTAATGCAGAACTCACTACTTCTTCAGGAAGCACAGTGTCCTCGGATATTGCCACGATCTCTGCAAATGCGATGCCTTCTATCGTATCCATCACAAACATGAGCGTGGAAGAAGTGCAGAATTTCTTTGGCGGTATACAGGAGCAGCAGAGTGAAAGCGTAGGATCAGGAATCATCATCGGACAGAATGATTCGGAACTTCTGATCGCAACAAATAACCACGTAGTGGAAGGGAATGATACACTGACTGTTACATTTATCGATGAGGAAAGTGTAGAGGCCAATGTCAAAGGTACAAATTCCAGTAAGGATCTGGCTGTAGTAGCGGTGAACCTGAATGACATCAAAGACTCTACGAAAGAAGAGATCGCTGTGGCGACTATGGGAGATTCCAATGAGATTCAGGTCGGAGAGCCTGCGATTGCTATCGGAAATGCATTGGGGTACGGACAATCCGTAACTACGGGTATTATTTCTGCAAAGGACCGTACCATGGACGGCTACGACGGCAGCCTGCTGCAGACAGACGCGGCGATCAATCCTGGAAACAGCGGCGGAGCCCTTCTGAATGCCAATGGCGAGGTAGTAGGTATCAATACAGCCAAGGTGTCAGCAGACAGTGTGGAAGGCATGGGCTATGCAATCCCGATTTCAGATGCCAGTGATATTATTACAGATTTGATGAACCAGGAAACCAAGACAAAGGTATCGGAAGAGGAGCAGGGGTACATTGGGATCCGGAGTGAAGCAGATGTGACCTCCGACCTTGCCGATATGTATAATATGCCTACCGGCGTCTATGTATCAGAGATCATTGACGGTGGTGCTGCGCAGAAGGCAGGCATCCAGAGAGGTTCGATCATTACTGCGATCAATGGTACATCTGTAGATGGCATGACAGCGCTTCAGGAACAGCTTCAGTATTACAGAGCGGGAGAGACCGTGACACTGACGGTAGCAACTGCCGGAAACAACGGTGAGTACGAGAGCTCGGATGTGGAAGTGACCCTGGGCAAGAGTGCACAGTAAGAACGGTTACAGATAGATGAATAAGAGTTGACAGAAGCCGTAAATCTTTTTGATAAAGGTTTACGGCTTTTTTATCAGGCAGATAAAAGCGCGCTTATAATGATTTGTTATTGACACATTTTTAACGAAGAGGTATAATAAAATTTATCAAAAGTTGTGCATGGTGCACGAAATATATGTTTCAAGGGAGGAAAATTATGAGCGCAGCAACAGTTTTATTAATTATTATGTGGATCTTTGCCGCTGTATTTTTTGTAGTGCTGGTGAAGGATGTCATTGCACACAAAAATGAGCTGGATAAGAGTAAAATGGGATTCAACGTGATTGTCAGTATGGTGGCAAACTTCTTTGACACACTGGGAATCGGGAGCTATGCTATCGCAACCTCCGCATGGAAGTTCAACAAGTCGATTAAAGATGATCTGATTCCCGGTACATTGAATGTGGCATTCGGTATTCCGATCTGTGTGGAAGCAACAATCACAATGACCAGAATTGAGATGGATTCCCTGACTCTGGTTCTGATGATAGCGGCAGCTATCGTGGGGTCTATTCTCGGAGCAAAGATCATTTCCAGAATGGATATTATGAAGATTCGTGTGATCATGGGTGTCGCACTGATTCTGGTAGCGATTATTACTCTTTGCAAGATTAACGGCGTAGGTCCTTTCGGTATCCTGGGTACGGCAAGAGGACTGACCGGAGGACTTCTGGTGGCTGGTGTTGTTGCCAACTTTATCCTGGGTATCCTTATGACGGCCGGGATCGGACTGTATGCTCCCTGTATGGCGGTTGTACTTCTGCTTGGAATGAGTGCGGATGTGGCGTTCCCTGTTATGATGGGATCCTGTGCATATCTTTGTCCGGCATGTGGTATTACATTTATCAAAGAGGGAAAATATAATCGCGCGGCAACGATTCCGATGATTATAAGTGGTGCGATCGGCGTTTTGATTGCCGGATTTATTGTAACGAGTCTTCCGCTTACTGTTCTTACATATCTTGTATGTGTGGTAATGGTAATCTGTGCAATTCTGTTCTTCCATGATGCAAGGAAGCAGAAATAGCAGAGAAGGAATGAGGAATCTTAAAAGAAATTTTTGAATTTTTTTGTCAGATGTAGTATAATGCTAAATATATTACAATTACGAGGAGGCACATTCTGATGAAATGTCCAATATGTGGTCAGGAATTACGGCCGAGTAAGAAAGATCCGAATTATTTCCTTTGCTACGAATGCAAGAAGAAATTTAAGGTTCCACAGAAAAAGACAGAAAAGCCTGAGAAGGCAGAAAAGAAAGTACGCAGGGCATCGGCAGAAGAAGAACAGTCTTATTCCAATATACCGCCAAAACATGTGCGGAAAAAACGGGAGACTGAGATGCGTAAGGCATATGATGAAATGCTTGCTGTAGAAGAAGGTAAGAGAGGCAAGAAGAAAAAGACCAGAAAGAGAGAAGAAATTGACGATGATTTCTTTGACGACCTGGAGGAAGAAGAGGAGAAAATGTCCAAAGCTCCGATCATTGTTCTTGCGATCGCCATCGTCGTAGTGGCGGCTCTGATTGTATATATGCTGTTTTTCCGGTAATAAGAAAGTGTGAAGGAGACGTATACGTTAAAAGCGTAGCGTCTCCTTTTTTGTGCGTACACCCGGAGGGCGGCCAACATACCTATGTGGCAGACACCGACGGGCAAATATAGATGTTTTCTATAACTGCATTAAAATAAGCAATTTGGGCAGCCTTTCTGTTTGTGGTAGGATGTAAATAGTAGTATATATCGGCAGAGTAAAAGGTGGAAGATAGGAAGTTGAGTATGGCGGAAGGAAAAGAGTACGAACGGTATAGTGAAATCATTTTTGGAGTATTGGAAAGAAACGATCAGATGGAAGGGATGCTGCAGGAACTGTCGGCGACATTCGATCTGCCGGTGATCGTGATCGATCCCTCTGGAAAGATAGAATTTGATTCCGGTGCGGAACAGCTCTATGAACAGCTGGGTATAGAAGAGAGCAGCCGTTCGTTCTGGACAGGCCTGATGGGAGAGTATTACGCAGGTGAGAGTACGGAAGGAGAGACGGACAAGATCCTTAAAAAGGAGGTGGGGAAGGGCCTTATGGCAGCAGGACCGCTTCTGGTAAGAGGGATCCTGACTGGGTTTTGCATTACGTTTCATGAAAAGAGACGGAATGCCGCTTCCCTGAACCGGATGATCACCAGGGCGGTTTCCATCGGAATGAGCTGGAATAAACAGATATACGGTTACCGGGATCTGGGGACAAAGCAGATGCTGAGCAGACTCCTTCTTGGCAGGGATGCCGTCCCTGACCAGCTTCCGGCGGGCATTGAGAGCTCTTTCCGGCAATATGTGGTCCGTCCGTTTCTTCTGGTGCTGCTGAAAACATCCCGGGACTTTATGAAGCAAAGCCCGCATCTCCACAGAGAGATCTGCGATCATTTCGAGGATGTACTGGTGTGCATAGAAGAAGAGGAGGCGGCTGTCCTTTTTACCCGGTGCGATTCTGTAGAAAAGCAGAAAAAAGCGGCTTTGCTGGCAGAGAAGATCACACTGGAATGTGAAGGGACAGCGGTGATCACAGAGGTGTTCGAGGATGAAAAAAAGATATGGAAAAAGCGCCGGATCCTGGAACGGATCTTAAAGATCGGAATGCGGGTAGAACCGGACACACATTTCTTTACAGAGTATGAGCATTATATGGAGTTAATCTGTTCCTATGCCTATGAGAAGCTGGGGGCAGAAGGATACGGATACAGGGATCTGGACCGGCTGGCGGCAGAAGACCGGGAAAAAGGCACGGATTTTTACAGAAGTCTGAAAGAGTATCTTCTTTCTGGAAATCATGTCAATCATGCGGCGAAGAATCTGTATATTCACAGGAATACTATGGTATACCGTCTTGCCAAGATCCATGAGATCCTGGGACTTGACATCAATCAGCCGGATATTTCCAGAAAGCTTCTTCTGACTATGATCCTCCGGGAATTTCAGTGCGGACAAAAAGAGTAGATTGCATTTTATACGGAATATGATAAGATAGTGTCAGCAACAGAAATTGGAGAGGAAATATGAAGCTAGTCAAAGATTTGCCGGAGATATTCGAAGAATTCGGAGAACAAAAAAGAGCATCCTTTCTGGAAGTAAAAAAGTACAAAGAGGCAGGAAAACCGGTGATCGGAGCCTATTGCTCCTATTTCCCGAGAGAGCTTGCCATGGCGATCGGGGCAATCCCGGTGGGGCTGTGTTCTTCGTCAAACGATACGGTAGCGATCGCGGAGCAGACGCTGCCTTCAAATATCTGCCCGTTGATCAAGTCCAGCTATGGATTTGCGGTTTCAGACAGGTGTCCTTTCTATTATTTCTCAGATCTTGTGATCGGGGAGACGACCTGCGACGGCAAAAAGAAGATGTATGAGCTGATGTCGGATTTTAAGGAAGTCTATGTGATGGAGCTTCCCAACCGTCAGTCAGAATACGGGCTGGAATTATGGAGAAAAGAGATCATACGTTTCAAGGAATATTTAGAAGAGCGTTTCCATATTGTCATTACAGACGAGATGGTAAAGAAGGCGATCCATTTAAGCAACGAAAACCGCAGGGCGGTACAGCGGCTGTATGGATTGATGAAACTGGATCCTCCGCCGATGAGCGGACGGGAGCTTTTTCAGATTCTGTATGGAAATAAATATCAGCTGGATCTGGAGAAAGTACCGGGGATCCTGGATCAGGTGAGGGAAAAGATCCTGGAGGAATACCACAGGGATCCGCCGGCAAAAAAGAAGCCCAGGATCCTTATCACCGGTTGTCCCATGGGAGGGGATTCCTCGAAGCTGGTAGACATTATTGAGGACAACGGAGGCGTGGTAGTGGCTTTTGAAAACTGTACCGGGATCAAAGCGCAGGACCGCCTGGTTGATGAAGAAACCCCGGATATCTACGAGGCGCTTGCAGAACGCTACCTGATGATCGGCTGTGCGATCATGACCCCGAACGACAACCGGATCGAACTTCTGGGACGGATCATCGATGAATTCCATGTGGACGGCGTGATTGAGATGATCCTGCAGGGCTGTCATTCCGACAGCATAGAATCCATCAGTGTACGTAACTTTATCCATGAGGAAAAGCACATCCCTTATATGGATGTGACCACTGATTTTTCCCGGGCGGATATCGCCCAGCTGAGCGTCCGTATCTCTGCGTTTCTGGAGATGCTGTAAAACAGGAGAACAAAAATCGTCAAAGTCGTATGGCTTTGGCGATTTTTTTAATCCCTTTTCTACCAACCGGAACAAAAAGAGACTGGGAAGATATTGATAGAAAAAGCAAATAAGTTATCTGGAAAATAGAAAAGCTGTATGGATAAAATACACAACAGAACTGGAAAAATTTGTTTTCACTGCCAATGAAGCGAAAAATGCATCGTGGTATAATTTTACAGGTTTCGTGAAAAAGCGACATGACAAGGAAGCATGGGAGGGAGAACATTGATTGAGATCAAAAATCTGAAAAAGATTTGGGAAGATGATGGCAGCAGTGTGCTGGAAGGCATCAACCTGAAAATCGAAGATGGTGATATCTATGCACTGGTGGGACGAAGCGGTGCGGGAAAATCTACGCTGCTGCGCTGTATCAACGGTCTGACATCCTATCAGGAAGGAAGTCTGAAAGTGGACGGGTGCGAGGTAAAGGAGCTGAAAGAAAAAGAACTGCGGGAATTCCGAAGACATGTGGGTATGATCTTTCAGCAGTTTTCACTTCTGGAGAGACAGACAGTCTATCAGAATGTGGCGCTTCCCATGCAATGCTGGAAATACAGTAAAGAAGAGATTGATAAAAAGGTTAAGGAGCTGCTGGAACTGGTAGGAATGTCAGATAAGATGAATGCCAGGCCCAGAAACTTAAGCGGCGGGCAGAAACAGAGAGTGGCGATCGCAAGAGCTCTGACCATGGATCCGAAGATCCTTCTCTGTGATGAGGCGACATCGGCGCTTGACCCGAAGACCACCAATTCCATCCTGGAACTTCTGATGGAGATCAATGCCAGGACCGGCATCACGGTGGTGATCGTAACCCATCAGATGGAGGTAGTAAGAAAGGCCTGCAATAAAGCCTGTATCCTGGAAGGCGGTAAGATCGCAGACGAGGGCTCGGTAAGAGAAATCTTCATCAAACAGCCCCGGTCTCTGAGAAGACTTCTGGGAGAAGAGGAGATGAAGCTTCCGGAAACCGGACATAATATCCAGATCGCCCATCTGCTGGGCAGCCTGGAAGACGGCGAACTTTTTGGGAAGATGTCCCGGGATCTGGATTATGTGTTCCCGATACTGGACGGAAAGATCATGGAATACCAGAACGACAACATGGGGATTTTTGTGATCAATGTAGATGATGAACATCTGGATGCGGTTACCGGTTACCTGACACAGAGAAATTATAACTGGCACGAACTGGAAAGTGCCGGGGAAGAGGCTTAAGAGGAAAGGAGAGAATTAGCATGGCATTAAATAACTTTACATTTGCAGAAATCTGTCAGATGATCATTGTTCCGGCGTTTTTTGATACGTTGAAAATGCTGGTGATTTCCGGAGTCCTTTCTACTTTCCTGGGATTCTTTGTGGGAGTGATCCTGATCATTACGGAAAAAGGCGGTCTGTGCGAAAATGTGGTCGTAAACAGGATCCTGGATTTTATCGTGAATACTGTGCGATCCTTCCCGTTTATCATTTTGATGGTATCCATCATCCCGTTTACACGTCTGATCGTGGGGACTTCGATCGGAGATACGGCGGCTCTGGTTCCGCTGACGGTAGCGGTCACGCCGTTTATGGGAAGGATTTTCCAGAACAGCTTTAAGGAAGTAGACCCGGCTTTGATCGAAGCGGCAAAGTCATTTGGCGCCTCCAAAGCGCAGATCGTAGTAAAGGTTATGCTCAAAGAATCTGTGCCGTCCATCATTTCCGGCCTGTGTCTTGCCATCATCAATCTGCTGGGCGCGACGGCTATGGCCGGGGCCGTGGGAGCCGGCGGACTGGGAGCCGTGGCTCTGACCTATGGGTATCAGAACTTTAATCAGGAGATCATGTATTCCATCTGTGTAGTTTTGATCGTCCTGGTTGCGGCCATCCAGTATTTCGGAGACTGGATCTACAAAAAGCTGAAATAAGGAATAAAAATAGAACCATCTATTTTTAGGATATATGTTAAGAATATTTGAAGAAAGGAAACAAAGGATTATGAAAAAGAAAGTGTTGAGCATGTTTTTGGTAATGGCTATGGCGGGAACTCTGCTGGCAGGCTGTGGAGGCGGCTCTGATGACAGCGCTTCCGAGGGCTCCGGGGAGGACGGAGAAAAGACGACTGTAAAGATCGGGATCCGTGCGGATATGGTAGACCAGCTGGAATCCGTGAGAGATGAGATCGAAGAACTGGGATATACGGTAGAGGAGAGCGTATTTGACGACAGTGTACAGCCGGATGTGGCCCTTGCAGAAGGAAGCCTGGATATGAACTGGTATCAGCATGAGCCTTATATGCAGAGCTACAATGAGGAGAACGGTACGGATCTTGTCATGATCGAGCCAAAAACATTCTACCCGTTATTTGCCATGTATTCTGACAAGTGGGATTCTGTAGAGGAAATCCCGGATGGCGCGACCATCGGCCTTTGCAACGATGCCACCAATCAGGCCCGCGGCCTGAACATGCTGGAATCCCAGGGGCTGATCACACTGGATGATTCCGTAGAGTCCCCGACCATGTATGATATTGCAGAAAACCCTCATGACTTCCAGTTTATTGAGGCGGAAATGTCTGTACTTCCGCAGTCTCTCAAAGATGCAGACGCCATCTGTTTAGCAGCAGGTCATATGGTCAATGCCGGACTTCCGGCGGACAATTATCTGTGCCAGTCCGATGACAATGAGACCTATGCAGTGGGATTTGTTGTAAGGGCTGAAGACAAAGACGCCGAGTGGGCAAAAGAGATCGCAGAAGCTGTACAGTGCGACGACCTTGCAGAATATTTTAAGACAGATAAAGCAGGAACACAGATTCCGTGCTGGGAATAGGCGCTGAAAATCATAGATGTGATAAGAAAAGGGCGGCAGTCTGGCTGCCTTTTTCCATGTTGAAAAAGCGAGGAGAAGAGGTTGAAGTGAAATGGAATTGATCAAACTGGAAATGACTCCAAAAGAGCGGGCGCTTGCCTACGCAAGAGGAGAAGAAGTGGACCGGATCCCTACATCTCTTAGCGCTTCAGAGACAGCGCCTCCGCTCTATGGGATCACCATCTGTGATTATTATTTTTCCGCAGACGCCATGGTAGAAGTGGAAACCCGGCTGGCAGAAGACTTTCAGGCGGATAACATGGGGATCGGGCTGGGACTTCGGACGCTGGTGGAGGCGCTTGGGACAGAGCTTGCCTATCCGAAAGAAAGTGTATCCTACATTGTGAAGCCGGCGCTGTCGTCCTTAAAGGATGTGGAAAATATGGAACTGATCAATGTGGAAAAGGACGGACGTTTCCCGCTGATTACGGAAGCCTTTGAGCGTCTGCAGGAGCGGTTTGGAGAGGAGAGGATCTTAGGAAGCGGTCTTGCGGGACCTTTTACGACGGCGGCCAGCCTGTATGGAACAGAAAAATTTTTAAAAGCAACGGTAAAGGATAAAGAAGGAGTGCACAGGCTTTTGCAGTACAGCACGGATTGTGTGGTGAAGTGCTCCCGGGATCTCAACCGGAAGCTGGGGATCAAATTTACCCTTTCCGAGCCCATGGTTTCTAAAAATCTGCTGAGCAAGCGGCAGTTCCTGGAGTTTTTTGTCCCTTATCTCAGACAGTGTGTAGAGAGGATGAATGAATTTCAGGGAGCCACCGGCATTCATATCTGTGGCACTACCCATGACCGGTGGGCGGAAGTGGTGGATGCAGGAGTCAGCAGTTTCTGGGTGGATAACTGCGAGAGTCTGAAAGAATTAAAAGAAGCCTATGGGGAAAGGATCGCGATCAGCGGAAATGTGGTACCGGTAGATGTGCTGCGCAACGGCACGCCGGAAGAAATTGCAAAAAACGTCCGCCAGTGTATTACAGATGCGGCAGACAATCCCTGCGGCTACAATTTATGTCCCGGGTGTACGACGCCGGTGGGAACTTCCAAAGAAAATATGATCGCATTTATGAATGCGGCTGCAATATATGGGAGAGGTGCAAGAAAAGGGCATATGCCAAAAGGAATACGAATGGGGACGGGGGATTTTTAGAAATCCCCCGTCCCCATTGCGGTATATGTCTATTTTCCTTTGATGTCAAACTCCGGGTTGATGGCGTAGAAGTTTTTGCTGTCCAGATGATCCTGTACGATCCTTAAGCTTTCACCAAATCTCTGGTAATGGACGATTTCCCGTTCCCGGAGGAAACGGATGGGATCGCAGATCTCAGGATCTTTGATCAGACGAAGGATGTTGTCATAAGTGGTGCGGGCCTTCTGTTCGGCAGCCATGTCTTCATGGAGATCCGTGATGGGATCCCCTTTGGACTGAAAATAGGTGGCCGTCCAGGGGGTACCGGCGGCCGCCTGGGGCCAGAGGGCCAGCGTGTGATCCACATAGTACTTCTCGAATCCATATTTTTCAATTTCCTCCGGTGTCAGGTCTTTGGTCAGCTGGTAGACGATGGCGCAGATCATCTCTAAGTGGGCCAGCTCTTTATCCCGTTTTTGTTGGAAATGATAAAAAGCCCCTAAATACGCGGGATTCGGGGCTTTATTGTGAGTTCAAAGGAGGCTTTTTCGGCCTCTCCCTTCTTATTCCGGGAAGTCTTCCGGTAATCCACGCTATCGATCAGTATTTTCAGTGCCTTATTCCGGTCTGGAACATCCAGGGACCAGTAGCAGCTCAAGAGATCACGACAGGCCGGAAGGAAATTCGTGATATTGGCCTGTATTTTGCGCTCAGATTCAAGTTCTTGCTCCAGGCGGGTAACACCTGCCAGGGACTCTTCCAAGCGATCCTGAAGAGCCCTGGAGCGCTGCAGGAAGGTCTCAGAGTCGTAAACTCCCTGCTCCAGGAGATCATAGAGACGGGACTTTTGCTTTTCCAAAGTGTCATGCTCCTGTTTGGCGCTTTCCAGCATCTGTTCCAGATCAGGCACCCGGCTTTCCGGAAGCGTCTCCTGGAGCTCGTATCCGGATACCCAGTCCTCCAGTGCGTGGATCAGTTCCCGTTCTACCAGATCCAATGGACTGCCGACAGTAGGGCAGCTGTCTGTGTGACAGATCAGCATATCATACTTGGCGCCGTTCTTGACCCAGGGATTTGTAGCTGGGCGGCGCTGCATCCGCTTGCCGCACTCTTTGCAGATGATCAGGCCGGCCAGTGGATTTTTTACACCATATGATTCTGGCAGTTTTGGCGTCCCATGTCCGAGATAGGACTGGGCCTCTGCGTAGATTGCGTGAGATATGAGAGCCGGATGTCGCCCTTCATATACAGCGTAATCATTTGATCGGGGCCGGGTTTTCGTAGGGAGTCCGTTCTCAATCGTAGGGACCACCTTGCGCCGGCCGATGGCCACCTTTCCGTCGTAGGCTGGATTGCTTAGGATACAACGAATGGAGCTGTCAGTCCATAAATCCCCATTTCTGGGCTTAATGCCATGCTGGTTAAGATACCTGCGGATGATAGTAATGCCTTTCCGGCCAGGACCCGTGAACAGAGAGAAGATCATCCGGCAGACAGATGCCTCCAAATCATCAAAGGCAAGGGTCCAGCCCTTTTCGTTCTGAAGTTTAACTCGTTTGTATCCATAGGGAGCGGCGTTGAACGGCCATTTTCCTTCTTTGGCTGCAGCATAACGTCCGGCCTGCATCCGGCGCTTGATCGTCTTATATTCCCGGCGGCTCATAAAAAGGCCAAATTCGAAGTATTCTTCGTCAAACTCATTCGAAGGGTCATAAGTCTTCTGCGGAGTAATTATGTAAGTGTTAGAATACTGGAAGGCCCGCTGCACCGTTCCTTGGTCAATCGTGTCACCCCTGGCCAGACGTTCGATCTCCATGACCAGAACGCCGTCCCAGATTCCGGATTCCACCTCCTTCAGAAGTTTCTGCATCACCGGACGGGCAGCGATCGATTCTCCTGAGACAATTTCCCGGTAAATGTTTCCGATGATCAGATTCCGCTGTCTAGCCAGGGAGAGAAGAGTGCGTTCATGGCGGGCCAGGGTTTCGCCTTGCCCGGCTTGTTCTGCCTCCAGGTCTTTCCTGGACTTTCGTAGATAGATACAATACGACATAATATCATCTCCTTATGCATTGTATGCGTTTCAATCCACGTCCCATGTACAGGGACGACGGTACAAAAATAACAGCCAGCTTGGAACGTGTGTTCCGCTTGCGAAGCTGTTCCGAAGATGATACAATATTTACGGTAGTTATTTTGCATCATCCTACGGGGTGATTCTTCCGCCTTGGTGTTGCAGCACCAGGGCGGTTGACTTTCAAAGCATATTTGCTATAATATACTTAACAAGACAACTGGGATAGATGGGTGCACTCCATCCGTCCCGGGCAATAATCTAAGAAACTGAAATAGTCGTCCTAAACTTTGCCGAGAGCGGGACGGCTATTTCTTATGTCTGTCATTGAAACTTTTTACAAGAGTGATGATTGCAACAATCATTAGTACAAATGTAAATAAGTTATCATATGTAACGTACATAAGCACCACTCCTTCCGCAAGACTCCGGAACGAATGGAAAGCTGTCCCTCCCAGTTGCCTGGGTAAATATATTATTTTATTGTATGCCCCTGCAGCTCCGGAGAGAGACGGAGCGGTTTGATTTATTGATACATTTTGTTATAATATAGTCATAATATTGACAATTACAAGTAAGGATAGTATATTATAAATAAGTTAACTCGTGAAGGATAAAGCTGGGTTCCCGAATGGGAGTAGGTCGCAAGACTTAGAATTCCTTTGCTCCTGGGGTTAGCTTATTTTTTTATGTTATTAAGAATGTTTTCTGGATCTTTTTCAAGCTCCTCAACGATAAATTCCACGGTTTGTATGGAGTATGAGTATTGTGGTTGAGTAAATTGCTTATGGATATAGCAAAAACGCTCATTATTCTTTATACCAAAGTATTTACAGAAATTTGTAAAATGGAAACTCGTAAATTTTACTTTGTTTCCGTTATACCAAAGGTCGATATGATCTTTTGACAGCCGATCTCTGATTTTCCAAATGCACGCTTTTGCAGTTAAATTATGAGTATTATTTGGGTCTTTCAATTCCTTTATTATTTTTACATGTGCGTCTGCAGAGTTATCGACTTTCACAAAAGTTGTAGCTTTGTCTGGGTTTTTTGTTAAATAGTGATAGTGCTCAATCCGTATAGCAAATTTTGCATTATTATTTTCAAAAGATAATTCATCCACAGTGTTTTTCATATCAAGAAGTTTTTTGGCAATTTCTTCAGGATATTTTGCAACAATTTCAGATTCACTTAATGCTTTCATGCTGACGGATAAAGAAAGAAAGTTTTGCGGGATTACCTTAGTCATGTCTATTGAGTGAAAGGCCATCATTTTTTCATTAAAGTTTAGAATACAAGCTTGAAAAAGAGGCACATATACCATTTCATATTCTTCCGTAATAAAATGGGTGCTTGTGTTTCGTAATTCAATAATTTTTTCTAAATTTAATCTTAAAGGATCTTTATCATTTGTAAATACTTTTTTTATGCAATCTGAGAATGAGATGGTTCGATCTGGATGATCTTCATAGTAAATGCATGAATCTCCCCATTTTTTCATCATATATGCTTTAAGCATAAGCTCCCAAGCGTTGCAAATAAACATGCTAAATCCTTCGACACGATACTTTATTGTTGGTTTGTTATATAACTCAATAGCCATCGTAAACGCTTCTTTTGATTTTTCGATCAAACGATCTTGCAGACTTTCCATACCTTTTCCTCTCTTTCGCATCCTTACACTGAGAAACCTATATAATCGCCTGGGCGGTTATACTTAGTAACACTTTTTACAAGGTTCATACCCCATGCTCTGAGCTTCTGATATTGTCACTTGTGAAGGATTTTTCATATTGCTACAGGAAGAGTTGCTATGATATTTGCTTCCAGTTCGTGGAATCCAGACCATTTCTCCTTGAGCCTGTTGAGATTGCACAGAAGCTTGAGCAGCTGCGGCTTGTTGAGCAGCTTGAGCCTGTTGTTGAGCAGCCTGCTCTGCCTGGAGACGTGCCGCTTCCTCCTCTGCAGCTTTTTGCTCCATTTCAGTAACTATGGCGCTGATTTCCTCGTCAGACAATTCTGCAAATGGGCTCATCCGTTCTTGGAAAGTTTCATATTCAGCTGTTATATCGTTCAAAGATGCAGATGTTTTCTCTAATTTATCTTGTACATCTTCGAGACTATTTTGGAGATCTGAGTAGTTATCTTGAAGATCGGTATACTCTGCCTGGAGGTTATTGTAGTCTTCTTCTGAAACACTTCCGATAGAAGAAAGTGAGAGCAAAATAATTATAACCACACCGATCAGTTCAACAACAAGACGTTTACTAAATTTTTTCTTCTGTGGAGGCATGTTTATGTTTTCGGATTCTACGGAAGTTGGTGATGGGTTTAAATCTTTGTCCATAGTATTCCTCTTTCTTTTCTTTTGTTATAAAAAATTTCCTAATTATAATCTTTATTATTATTCTAGATTTGATTTATGTATTGAACGGGAGTAGGTTTAATAAACATTGAAAGATGTAACTTGCGGTGCATCTTCAGTTCCTGTGACGGTTGCTTCACAAGTACCTTCAGCTTCCGCACCAAATTCATTGGTAACGGTACATTCGGCTTTCAAAAACCAGGTGTTTTCATCATAAGGCTCCTCAGCCAGTTTGCCCATAAGATAATGTAGTTCAAATCCATATGGATATTGGCTTTCTCCATAATTTTCAGCCGCTACCCACGCAGCCCCAGTAGAAAGTTTTTCAGATAGTGCGTCTGCAACTGCACGGTTTTGTAAAGTTGTATTTGATACTATTTCAACAGTAAGAGTTTTGTTTTCAGTATCTATATCTACAGAATCCACACTATAATCTGCTTGCACATCTGAAATGAATTCTGTAAAATCTACGCCATCATCATAGTATTCAGCTGTATACCCTAATTCGCTGATCTTTCCCATTAAATCTGCCAAAGGTTTTCCGACATAAGATTCAAGATCGCTCTTTTCGCTGTCTGCTTTTTGCTCGTCGGCCGATTCTTCATCCTCTTTCGTTTCAGTGTTAGAGCTGGTGTTTTCTTCAGAATCAGAAGAACCACCGCATGCTGTAATAGACAGGGCCAGCGTTCCTGCGATTAATAGTGTTACGATTTTCTTTTTCATACCCTTTTCCTCTCTTTCGTCATAAACCCTTACATTGAGAATTATATAAACGCTCTTGGCGCTCATACCATTTTGCCTATTGCCAGATGTGGAATAAACATGATGTAATAGTCATCCACAGTGACTCCAACACCGTATTTATCTCGGTATGTGTTCAGGCACTCACACAAATATTCTTCCGTCACTCCCAGATATTCTGCCACGGCAAATCGATCCTGGCACCCAGCCTCGTAAGCCTTGATTAGGCCGGAGAGACCGATCAGCTTGTTGTATCCCCATAGCCTGGCCTGGCGTTCTTGCTTTCGGTTGCCGATGTCGGTCATGTCTAAGATATCGCCAACGCTGGTATGGTGATGACCCAACTCTTCAGCCAAGACACAGGTCTTTTCAGCTGATGTGTCAATATCTATGTTAATACCTATCGTCTTATCACAATACAGTCCCTTTATACGCAGACTGTCAAATCTACAATTAACAATTTCTATACCGTCCTTGCAGGCTTCGTCTTCGAGACACTCATAGTTATTCATAGTGCCACCTCCCACTCAAGTATATCAAGAAGTGTGTCCGATAATCAGGACTCTCTTCTGCGTTTTTTTACAAAATCTGCAAACTGGCGAATTTCATTAAGTTCTTCTTCTGTATATTCATCACCGTCAAAATGAGCAGCAATAGTGTTAAGTGTATAAGTTTTGTCGGAAACCATTTTTTCTAATTCATCGGCACTTATTCCCAATGCATTACAGATCTTACAAACATTTACATAGCCAGCTTTTTCTGCTCCGCGCTCCAAAATAGCTTTAACAGTTGAATATGGAAGACCCGAAATCTTCACAATATCAGATACTTTCATTCCTTTTTCTTCCATTAAATTTCTAAGTATTTCAGCTCGTTGTTCCATAGGTGTGCCCTCCTTGATTTGATATTACAGTATTGCACAATAAAAGTAAATATAAAATTGCAAAATTCTGCAAAGATATTGTTGACAATTGCGCAATACTGCAATATAGTATAGTTATGAATTGCGAAATTGCGCAATTGGAAGGAGGGATGAAGTTGCAAATGCTAAATCTTAGAAATCTGGAAGCAGAAATGAAGAGAAAGGGAATCTCACGAAGTGATATCGCTGATACGCTTAATGTATCTTATCGAACAGTCCATTCAAGATTTAATGGAGAGTCCGAATGGAGTTATACAGACTGCGTAAAGGTAAGAGACAAATACTTCCCAGATATGACTTTAGAGTATTTATTCCAGATTGATAATTCAGACAGCGGAGAGGAGGGATAGAAGAAGATGTGTTGGGCTAGAGAACCCGGGGATGAAGGCGAAGCCGGAATGACGACTGAAGAGATTATAGCCAATATGGCTCGGTTAAGCTTAACAGGTAAACTAAGCCTTGCCATATCAGAATATCGTTCATTAGGAAAATGGTGCTTTGTATTTGTTCCATATTATGGTTTAAATCCAGAACTTAAGAAAGAAGAACTTGCACACCAAATAAAAGTGCAATCCGTTGGAGACCAGCACGAGCTTCTGTTGGAGCGAGAGTTATCCATTCTCTTAAAGAGGTTTCAAGAGACTCGTTTGCTTTAAGATCGCCCAAAAAAGGGATGGCAGTGGAGCGCAGATGGTAGACGTTATTCCTCCACAGTCAGAGGAAGGAGAGTGATGGGATGGGATTAAAACATTGCTTATCAATCTATGAGTGGAACGGAAAGAGATATGCCGAAGCTTGGATACTTGTAAAAATTCTAAATAAGAGTTTTGCATTCTGGAAGAGAAAAGAAGAGATTCCTGAGGGAAAGCCGCTGCGGGCACAGCGACCTCCCGAAGAGATTATTTAACAGCAATAAATTCGGTTCCACCACATTCTGGGCATTCGGGCATTTCGGTGGTGTCTGTTTCTAATTTGATACTTACGCCACAATCCCTACAAACGTAAATGCCTTCACCCGGACATTCGCCAGAGTAAACCATAAAATTTCTCCTTTCTTACGTACTCGGCTCCATCAAAAAGCCTGTAAGGAGATTATATCACAGACGGAGGTATAAAGTGACGCTCATATTGTGTGGTGGTGTTTCGCTGTTGATTTCCTAAGATACCAGCAACCCGGACAATCCGTAACGCATAAGTTTAACCAAGGAGGGATGCAGATTGATTGTAGAAACACAGAAACATGGAGAGTGTACCTGTCACTTTGACGACAGTGCGTACATACAGAAAACACAGGAGGAAGTAGATAGCGTACTATGTATGTTTTCAGCATTTGTCCTGGACTGTGTGCGAAAGAATAAGACCGCCTAGGGCGGTAGAGAGGAGGGACAAGCGTGGAGAAGAAAAACACAGCGAAGCTGATCCAGCACAAGCGAAAGCAGAGGAATCTGTTGCTTGATCTTCTGGTCGGGGTGGCAGGCGGTGCGGTATTTGCGGCCGGGACGTTACTGATCCTGGTGCTGTACTGCTACATGAGGACAGCGTGAGAGGAGGTGAGGAAGATGAAGAGAGTACCAACATTGATGTATGAAGCGGAGTTCCAGGACTTCCTGGACAAGCAGAAGAGAGCTGTTGAAGAGATGAAAAAGGATGGCGTGGACTATATGTCCCGAGTCTGCAGGCTGTGGGGACGGGTCACGGCTACGGCAGGAGAAGAGAATGAGCTGTGCTTCACGGCTAGCCAGCTGGATCAGATCTTTGACCTGGCAAAATAAATAGAGCGCCCACATGAGCCGGCAAGCTCGGGCGCACTAGTAATAACTCAATTTTATTGTAATCGAAAGAGAGGAAAATGTAAATGATCAAATCAGAAAAAGGGACTGTAGTATTCGAAGGACGTTTGGAACTCAGTGCAGACTTTGCAGTCATTGCACGGGCTTACCGTAATTATCTGATCCGTGATGGGTTAGCGAAGGAAAAGGCAGAAGAGAAGATCAGAGGACTTGTAGAGGAAGCGTTTTCTTTCGAATTAACGGAAGACCGACTCAGGAAAACCCTGGATCGACATATGGAACATCTGATTCGTGAGATTTTTGGAACCCAGGGAGGAAAAACATGTACATAGGAATCGGCCCGGAAGAGGGCAGAAGGGTATATGAAAAGGATGCGTTCGGATACGCCTGTGAACAGATCCTGGCCGGATCCCCGGAAGAGCAGCAGACATTCATGGATATGGTGAAGGATTGCAAAGATATGAAAGATCTGGCCAAGGGAGTAGTGGACTGGTTCTATTCCGGGAACTGGTACCATGAGACATCAGATCTGCAGGAAACCTGTTATATTATCCGTTTTTCGGACAAGCGGCTGCGTGCCTTTTACGGGACCTATCTGCAGGCGGTGGAAAGCGCACGGGAAGAAGCCGGCAGGCTGGGGCTTGGCTTTGTAGTGAATTAAGGAAATAGGAAGGAGAAAACGAAAATGAATGAAGTAATGATGCACCAGGGTGGCGAACTGATGGGCCGTAATACTCAGACTGAAATGATGATCAGCCGGCAGGCACAGGAAGTGCAGGCGGCCATGGTAATTGCAAAGAAGTTTCCGCGGGATGAAGTGGACAGCTTTAACCGGATTCTGCGTTCCTGTCAGCGGAAGTCCCTAGCAGAGAGCGCCATGTATGAATATCCCAGGGGAGGAACAAAGGTAACGGGTCCGTCAATCCGTCTGGCTGAGGCTATGGCGCAGAATTGGGGAAATCTCGATTTCGGGATTACGGAACTGGAACAAAGGAACGGAGAGTCCCAGGTGATGGCATATGCCTGGGATCTGGAGACCAACACCCGTCAGGTAAAGATTTTCAGCGTCCCTCATGTGCGGAGTACAAAGAAAGGAAATGTGACGCTGACGGATCCAAGGGATATCTATGAGATGGTGGCAAACCAGGGCGCCAGAAGATTAAGATCCTGCATCCTGGGTATCATTCCCGGGGATGTGGTAGATGCTGCGGTCTCAGAGTGCCAGAAGACTCTGACCACAGGGAATAATGAGCCGCTGATCGACCGTGTCCGGAAAGGGATCAAGATGTTTGAGGACAAGTTTTCTGTTACACAGGAAATGATTGAAAAATATATCGGATGCAAGAGCGAGGCGTTTAGTGAGAACGACATGGTCCGATTAAATAACGTGTACCGTTCCCTAAAGGACGGTATGGCAAAGAGGGAAGATTTCTTCGAGATCCCGGCACCAGATTCCGATAAGGCAGACCCGGAGATCCAAGATCCCTTTGCTGCCCAGAAAGAATCCGAGGAAAAGAAAACTGGAAAGAGAGGCGTAAAGAAAGATGAAGAGGAAAAAGCTGGAGCTGGATCAGAATAATTACTATTCTCCAGAAGCCAATCAGCAGTATTTTTCCGTATCACAGTATAAGGACTTTATGAAATGTGAGGCTATGGCCATGGCAAAGATCAACGGAACGTATCAGCCGGCTATGACCAAGGCTATGCTGACAGGGTCCTTTGTAGACGCCTACTTTGAGGGGACGCTGGATGCTTTTATGAAAGAGCATCCGGCGGTCTTCACCAGAAAGCAGGAACTTCGTAGCGAGTTCCGCAAGGCAAACGAGATCATAGCCCGGATACGGTCGGATGAATTGTTTATGAAATTTATGTCCGGTGAGAAGCAGCGGATCATGACTTTTGATCTCTTTGGTGTGCCGTGGAAGATGAAGATGGACAGCTATCTTCCGGGAACCTGCATTACCGATCTGAAAGTAGTGGCAAAATTCCGGACACTCCCATTTTGGAGGTATGACCTGCAGGGGGCTGTTTATCAGGCAGGAGTTTTTATTAAGACGGAAGAGAAGCTGCCGTTTTATCTTGCTGTAGCAACAAAGGAGCGGACCATTGACCTGGACATTTTCCAGATTCCGCAGGCAACACTCAATGCAGCATTGGCAGAAATAGAGGGAAGCATCCAGCACTTTGCAGAGGTCAAGAACGGGACAATTCCTCCTGTGTACTGCGGAAAATGTGATTATTGCAAAAGTATCAAGGCAGCCAGGATCAGAAATTACAACGAACTACTGGAGGTATAAAAAGTGAAACTGATTAAGATTTTAAGTGATAAGGTCCAGATACGGACGGACCAGGCCGAGTTTGGAAATGTCCGGATCAATGACCTGATTTCCATATCAGACGGAACGGCAGAGCTGGTAACGATGGTCACTGCCGTTACTGACAATGATGTGGAAACGGGAATCGAGGAGGACGGGTTCATTCTTGATGGGACTAGCGTCAAGGTGGTGAACTGTTCCATTATCGGAAGTATCCGAGATGGAAAGTTCCAGAAATCCATTGAACGGTATCCGGCAACAGACTGCACGGCAAAAGAGATCACACCTGAAGACTTTGCCAGGATGCTTCAGGACCCGTCTGAAGGGTTCTGTATCGGGAAGTATGCTGGTTATGGATGTGAGTCATGGGTAGATGGAAATAAATTTTTCCAGCGCCATGCCTGTATTGTAGGGAATACCGGATCCGGGAAATCGGAGACTGTTGCCAGGATACTGGAGAAGGCCTCCGAACTTCCGGGAGCGAACATTATCGTTTTTGATATCCATGGCGAGTACCGGAATCTTTCTTATGTCAGAAATATCAGCATAGGGGAGCAGTATCCATTCCCTGTCTGGCTGTTTGGATTTTCAGACATGGTGACGAATATCCTGAAAGTCAGGGAGGAATCTTCTGCGGTAGTCATGTCAGCATTGAGGAAGTGCTATTACCGGATCTGTCCGGAGGGGAGGGAAAACAGGCCGGTATGCTTTGATTTTGCAGAACTCCTGCACGGGCTGAAACAGCTGAATGAAGAGGAAGTACTGACAGGAGAGATATACAAGACCGGAGATAAGGCCGGGACAGCAAAGACAGTGAAAGGGGACTTTTACGGGAAGCTGTCCAGTATCATCCATACCATGGAAGATAAGCAGAATGATAAGCGGTACGGATTCCTGTTCGAAAAAGAGGATCAGGGTTATCTGATGAAGGTGGCAGAAGATATCCTGGCAAATGACTGCCCGGTAAAGAATATTGACCTTTCCGGCGTTCCGCACGATGTGGCAATTCCGATGATCGGCGTGATTACTAGGCTGGTCTATGAAATCCAGAAGACATACAATTTTCAAGAGCTGACGCCGGTAACAGTGGTTTGTGATGAAGCGCATGTGTATATCCCGAATGATTTCCAGCTGTCTGCATCTGAAAAAAGAATGGTGGCTGTTTTCGAAGAGATTGCTAAAGAGGGCAGGAAGTTCGGGACTACGCTGATCGTATCCAGCCAGAGGCCGTCTGAGTTAAATAAGACTATCATGGCACAGTGTGCAAATTTTATTGTGGCAAAGCTGAACAATGAAAACGATAAGTCAATGATCAAGGGGATGCTGCCGGACGGGAATGAAAGTGTAGTTGATGCTACGGCTACATTCAGCCCGGGGGAGGTGCTGTTCATCGGTGATGCAGTACAAATCCCGTTGAAGATTAAAGTGGACAGAGCACAGGAAAGGCCGGAATCCCGGACCATTTCCTTCTGGGATGAGTGGAAAGCAGGAAAGACCATGGACCTGGAAGCAGGAATCCATATCTATATGAAAGATTAAGAGAAAAGGAGGAATATCATGAAACACATCAATCTTGAAACCTTTGCGAATGGAGCTTTTACCGCGCAGGTGAACCGAGCCATGGAAGAGGTGACAAAGAATATCCAGGATCCGAATACAGAGCCCGGGGCTACCAGGAAAATCACGGTAACGATTGGATTCAAGCCAAACCAGGAGCGTAACTTTGTTGCGACCGGGGTTCAGACCAAGACAACACTGGCACCGGCACTGGGAGCAGTAACAGCACTCAGCATGGGCAAGGATATCCAAACTGGAGAAGTAGAAGCCGTGGAGATCGGGAACCAGATCCCCGGCCAGATGTCTATGGAAGATCTTCCGCAGGCACATGCAGATACCAGGACTGTTGAAGTAGATGGAAAAACTGTGGACGCAGAAACCGGGGAGATCACCGGAAAAGTTGTTGATTTGAGAAAGAAAGCGTAAGGAGGATAAGGAACAATGATGGAAGGATTAAAAGAAGCATTACAGTTTATCACAAAGCTGAAAGAAGAGAGTATGGAACCCAGGGTCCTGGTGATCGGTGGCGATACATACTGCAATAAGGATCTGGTGAGGTATCACCGCTTCCCTATGGCCGACAGGCTGGGAGTAAACACATTGACCGCCATGGTAGATTATATCAAAGGCAAGCCGGAGGAGCTCCGGGAGAGCATGATCCTGCATGTGGTGAGTCCGGTGTATGTCCGTTTGTATTCCGGGTTGATCGATGAGAGAAACCGGGAAGAACTCATGAAAGCGGATGCTGTTGTAAATGAGTTCCGGTTTAATGAATATTACGACCAGGAACGTTTCCTGATTGAACTGCAGGCCAACTTCCTGGAGACGCCGGATCTGCTGACCATCATGCAGGTAGCCGGGAACATCAAGTCCGGTACTACGGCAAACTATTCCGATGACGGGGTATCACAGAAGACGACCGTGAAGATGGGTGTGGAGTTGAATGACGTGATCGTACCCAATCCGGTGAGGCTGCGTCCTTACCGTACCTTTGCAGAGATTGAGCAGCCGGAGAGTAGCTATGTATTCCGGATCAAGGACACGGAACGGGGGCCTGCCTTTAAGCTGGTAGAGGCTGACGGAGGATTATGGAAGAACGGGACCATGCAGAAGATCAAAGAGTACCTGGAGTATGAACTGAGCGAAGAACTGAAGAAATACCATATCACAGTGATCGCATAAAAGAAGACATTTCCTTTTGGTTCATGTATCACACGTAACTAGATAACACAGCAGGAAAGCCCGTGCCGGTGATGATGCCGGTACGGGCAGAAAGGAGGAAATGATGCGGTCAGTGACATTCCAGGTTCCGGGGAAGCCCCAGGGGAAAGCCAGGGCGCGGACGTATTACAATCCAGCATCAAAGAAGCATGTATCCCATACCCCGGACAATACAATCCTGTATGAGAATCTGATCAAAGACCAGTTCCTGAACCATGCGGACGGGTTTTATATGGAGAGGGGGATACCGGTCACGCTGCGGATTGTGGCAAGGTTCCTGCCTCCAAAGAGTGTATCGAAGAAGAAACAGATGCAGATGCTGGAGGGAGAGATCCTTCCGCTGAAGAAGCCGGACATGGATAATATCGTGAAGGTGGTGGCGGATGCCCTGAACGGTGTGGCCTACCACGATGATACACAGGTTATTCTGGTTTCGGCAAAGAAAGCCTATTCCGCTATGGAAGGGCTGGATATCACGGTAGAGGAATACAGCAGCGGAAGGTAGGTGATCCAGATGGGACGTGGCGCTCCCAATAAAAAAGGTCTGGTCTACTTTCCGAAAATGATAGATTATTACGAAGATGATAAGATCTTCGATTTACTGGACCGATATGGTCCACTGGGTGTGACCGTGTATGACTGTATACTATGTATTGTATATAAGCACGGATACTACGCAGAGATCCCCTTGGATAAGCTATCAATGATGATCATTAAGATGATCGGGAACAAGTGGGTGAAGAGCAAGAAAACTGTCGTGCAAGTGGTGCACTTCTGCTCTGAGATAGGTCTCCTTAATGATGACCTCATGACGGAAAACATCATCACCTCTGTTGGAATTCAGCGTCGCTATTACGAGATAGCAGTAAAGCGCATGAAAAGACAGCTTTATACAGACAAGTATTGGCTCCTCGGAACAGCCGGGGATGAGGAGCCTTTATTAAATTCACCTAAAAATGCTATTTCTTCCGAAGAAAAAAGAATTAATTCGGAAGAAATTCAAAATAATCCAGAAGAAAGTACCACAGAAATAAAAGAAAAAGAAAATATATATAATACCGCCTTCCAGCCACCGGAACTGGAACGAGCTTTCCAGCTGTACTTGTCCGTGAGAGAACATAACTTCGGTGAGATTATCCCGGAACAGGTACAGGCACTTCGGGAAGACCTTCTTTCCTTGTCTGATGATCCGGCGGAACAGCTGGCGATCATAAAGAAGGCAACAGCAGGCGGATGGAAGAGTTTCTATAAATCGAAGGAGAAATCCGGAAAGAAGAACCAGGAGAAAAAAGACACCAGACAGAAGGGCAGTAAGTTCAGTAACTTCCAAGAGCGGTCCTATGATATGGCCGATCTGGAAAGCCGGCTGGTAGAAAGAGGAGGACAATGATCACAACAGAATTGATCCAGAAGTATTTCGGAACCCTGGAAGAGTTTGAGCGGTTCCGTCTGAACTGGATCCGGGTATGTACGAGAATTAATGAAGCCGGTGTGAACGCTGGACGAAGAGAAGCGGCGGAGCACCGGGCACAGATGATGAAGATTATATGAAAGGAGCCAGCCTCCGGCCGGGGCAAGGGTATACCGGGCTTCTTGAAGAAATGGCAAAGAAAGAAGTTTATAGAAGTAGAGTTTATACAGAAAGACCAGCATATGCAGACTTTGATGCACCTGCAAAATTTACAGCAATTCAGAGCATCATCGCAAAACGTTTATATGAACATCAGAACGCGATATGTTCATACTCTGGTGGATCAGACAGCGATATATTAATTCATCTGCTGGAAACCACAAGAAAAGCATTTGGATTTCCACCAATTAAATATGTGTTCTTCAACACAGGACTAGAAATGAAAGCTATCAAAGACCACGTTCGGGAGACGGCTGAAAAGTACGATGTTGAGATTGAAGAATGCAGACCGAAGGTGAATATTGTAACGGCTACGAGAAGATATGGGGTTCCGTTTGTGTCGAAAATCATGTCGGCCGGACTGGAAGGATGGCAGAAAAAAGGAATACCGCTTTCCATTGCGGAGGAATATGAAAATGCAGAAGATAAGGCCGCAAAGCGCAAGGAATTGAAAGAGCGGTATCCGGGATGTGAAACGACAATCAATTTTATATGTTGTTGTAATTCTGCCGGGGAGCCAAGACCAAACATTCAGTTGGTCATCAATTCTTCAAAGTACATGAGGGATTTCATCGGAGAATATCCACCAGATTTCCAGATCAGTGCAAGGTGCTGTGACTACTGCAAGAAGCAAGTCGCACACAGCGTACAGAGAGACTATGACATGGTTATTACAGGAGAGAGAAGAGACGAAGGCGGAATGAGATCTGTTCCAAGAAAAGACAGCTCTTCCATGTGCTTTACGGAGACGGGTGACGGGAAATATCGTTTGAGGCCGCTCTATTATGTTTCAGATTCTGACAAGGCGTGGTACAAGGATTTCTACGGAATCAGGTATTCAGATGCTTACGAAGTATATGGACTGACCAGAACCGGGTGCTGCGGCTGCCCTATATCGTATAAGGCTGTTGAGGATCTGGAGAAAATAAGGCCTTATGAACCGAATGTTGTAAAAGCAGCATGGAACATTTTCGGGAAGAGCTACGAATATCGGCAGAAATATAACGCCTACAAAGATGAACGCAAGAGGCATGAGGAAGAAGAGGCAAAAGAGGTAGAAGGCCAAATGAGTATCTTCGATTTTCCGGAAGCGCTGCCTTAAAGAGATTTGTACCTTGACAATTGAATATTGATGGTTGGGGTGATATAATAAAACAGGGGTATGTACATGAATTGGATTATTATTTCTGTTTTTATATTTTTTCTAATAATAGTAGTTATCTTACTGGTATTCCGTAGATTTTACAATGATAAAAATGTGGGAAGAAAATTTCTTTTTGAAAGTAAAAAACCATTTAATAAAATAGCACCAGCTATATATTATGACAAGCAAATGTTGTTTAGAAAATATTACGGCTTACTAATACTCATACACTATTTTTTTACAGTTATGTCGGTTTTCCTTACAACGCTTACAATATATATGGTAATGGATAGTGAATTAGACGATACTTTACGATTAGTAGTAACAGTATTAGCTGCTGTTTGTACAAATCTGCAAATGATATTGCAATTTGATAAAATGGCTGAGGCATATATAGTCGCAATAAGAATACTTGAAGATGCTATTATAAGGTATGAGCAGATAGAAGAGACAAGTCTCGAAGTCTTGATAGAAGCCAATAAAAAAGCTGAAGATGTAATACATAATAAAGTTCAGTAAAGCCAACCATCAATATTCGGTGGTTGGTTTTTTATTGCCTAAAAATAGGCGAAAGGATTGAGGATTATGAGATACACAGAATATCATGCCGGGAAAGCGGTGATCAAGGACAAGGAGCTGTTTCCCCATGCGATGGAAAAGTTGGCCAAGATCGAGGACATGGATCACATTCCGCAGATCTTTTGTGATGAGTATTGCAAGTATTCTGAACGGTGCAGGACTCAGGTCGAGATGGATCAGATCTGTGATGAGTGCAAACTGGCGAAACTGTTTGGACTGCTGGTGGAGAAAGAAAATTAGGATTTTCGAGTGTATTTAAAGGAGGATTGAAATGTTGTTCTTGAAGGCAGATAAAGCAATGGAAAAACTGGGATTTGAAAAAATCTCAGAAAATGAATTTGGTGTAAGCTATCGAAAAGAAATTAAAAAGTATGGTTTCACTCAGCGGTTAGATATCGTGCATAAAGCAGATGGAAATCATCTTATCCAGTCTTACGTTGAAGGAATAAATTCGGAAGGATTCAACAACTGCGTAGGCATTACATATCCAGAAATGAAAGCAATTATGAAAAAATACCATGAGCTGAAAAGAAAGCATGGGTGGTAGAAGTATTAGTCAATAGAAAATTAAGATTTAGTGGAGGTATAAAATGCACAAAGAAATCGAAAGAGCCACGGCAATAATTGCGCGGGCTATAGAAAAAAATAGAAAAGCCTACGAAGAGGCAGACGGGAGCTACAGAGATACGGGATATGATCGATATTGGAATAAAATGCAGAGGCTGGACGCCGAGTATGAAGAATTAAAAGTATTCCTGCACACGGAAGAGAAGATCGAGGTACAGCCGGAAACCATACGGAAGCTCTATGAATTACAGCGCAGAGTTAAAAACATAAAGAGCAACTGGGATTATGTATACCATGACTTCAATCTTCCTGCGACACCGCAGGTTGTAGGAATCATTTCTACCTTCAAGGACATTAAGGCCTTGTTAGACTGACAGGAGCGATGAAAAAGAATAATATGCACAAAGCATTTACCGGATTGCTGGCTATGGCATTGATCGTATGTGCTGCGGTGATCGGTTGGTCGGTCGCAGAGCCATCGACAGAACAAACAACGCCGGATCCGGAGCCCCTGGTGATTAACACAGTAGAGGATGGAGATGACATGCTCCTGACTGTGATCCGGGACAACGGGGAGACTGTCTTCCAGTATGAAGGGAATGTTGAACTCTGGAAAGGTGCAGATGGAAAGGCGTACGGAATAATCTATCTTGACGAGGAGGTATTGCAGTGAAGGAACGTAGAGACAGGAAGGAAATGAAAGCTGATCAGCAGAGACACTATGAAGGGCTGGAGGAGCTGCCAGTCAGCCGAAAGGCAAAGGAGCGCTTCCGGCGGCCGGCGTATCAGGCGCGTGGGATGATCCGGGAGCAGGGCAGGCAGATGGAGCGAATGTCTGCAGCTGAATATCTGGCCAAGAAATATAATATAAGGGGCTGATAGGATGGAAGATAATTGGAGCCCGGAAGGGTACGAGCGTCTGGCGGCAGGCGTTGTGGAGCAAGCGGTCAATGACTACCGGAGGGCACTCCGAAGGCTATGGAACCATCCACACGATGAAATGGCGCTGCGTGGGAAAGAGGAGTGCGAACGGTTCTTTCGGAAGGATATGGGATTTTATTCCGATCTGGACGGGGAAATGATCATAAGGGCGATAAAGGAAAGAGTCAGCAGGGAGATGAAGCGGTGAACAGGGAACTATTGAACAGGTATAAACCAAATAAGAGAGAGCTTACGTTGATAGACCGGCAGCTGGACAGGCTGAACGACCAGCTTGAGAATGTGCCGGAGGTATCCGGAAAGGTGACAAAGTCCAGCAAAGATTTTCCCTACATAGAGGAGCACATGACTGTCCGGATGGCAGAGCCGAAAGTGGCCACTGCTATCAAGGATCGGATCCGGGAGAAAGAGATCAGGCAGCAAGAGCTGATGTCAGAGATCCGGAAGGTAGAGGAGTTTATTTCCGGCCTTCCAGATGGGATGGAAAGGAATATCCTGGAAATGGTCTACCTGGAGGACATGAGCCAGAGAGATGCAGCGGAGATGACGGGGTATACGCAAGGGAGGATAGCACAGATCATAAAGAAGTCAGTAAAAGATTAATCACATTAATAATTTGGATGTGCTATGATTATACTGCAGAAAGTGAACAGACATATCTTTTTCACTTTTTCCTCCTCATAAAATATACAACCCATAGAGGGCGCCTTGCTTCGGCAGGGCGTCTTTTCTGTTGAAATGTGTCGGAATTTGGAATATTATGGAACTGGGTTTCGATGTGAGGAGAGGGGGAAATATGGAAAGGTTAATTGAAGAAATAACAACATACTTTATAAACGCAAATCAACCGATGGGGTTTTGGACCGGAGTTGTGACATATGCAGTTCCTATAGTTGGATCTATCATACTGGTTGGAACAGCGTTTGCAGGGGTAAAAAAATACTATAAAGAGAATAAGCGCATTTATGCGGAGAAGATGCTTACAGAAGTTTATGCGCCTTTGTTTATGTACCTTGTAAAACAAGAATATTTAAGGGAAAGAGATTTCTCAGAACTTACACCAAAAGACGTACCGCTGTTTTCGGCAGAAACCACAAAGAGAACTATAATGGAACCGACTATAGAGAATGGAAAGTTTGAGCAGAAAGTAAAATATGAAAAAGAAGATATTATCAGCTTAAAAGATTTTTTTAAGGTTCAAGAACGGATTAATTTTGGACTGGTGCCACATAACCTGTTGGTTCTTTTGTCGATATGCCAGATTAAAGAGAATACCGAGAAGGATTTATCAGATGAACAAAAGATAGCAGAAAGAGCCTTGAAGAAAGAAATCATTGATGGATATGTAAAATATAAAGAGATTATAGGAGAAAACAAAAAAGAAATGAAATATATTGATTTTGAATCTGACAATATAACCGTTAAAATAGTAAAGTAACAGGCACCCTCCGGGGTGCTTTTCTAGTGCATAGAAATGGAGGTGAGCCTGAATGACCAAAAAACAGAAGAGATTTGTGGAAGAATATCTGATTGACCTAAATGCCACTCAGGCCGCCATCAGAGCAGGATATAGTCCGGATACCGCAGGATCGATTGGAGCAGAAAACCTTAAAAAACCTGAAATTAAAAGTAGGATTGACAAAGCAATGGCCGAGAGATCCAGACGGACCGGCATTAATCAGGATCGGGTTTTGCAGGAACTGGCGCGGATCGGGTTCGCGAAGATTACGGATGTTGTGGATCCGGAGACGGCAGAAATCCGAACGGATGCTTCTGACGATGATCTTGCATGCATCCAGTCGATTAAGATAAAACCAAATGAGTTTGGAACCGAGAGGGAAGTAAAGCTGTATGATAAAAAGGCGGCTTTGGTTGATCTCGGAAAGCATCTCGGGCTATTCAAGGACAAGGTGGAGCTGTCGGGCGATATGGACCTGAATATCACGATCGACTACGGCGAGGATGATACTGGATGAACATTGCAGTAAAGGCTAACCCGTGTTTCCGTGAAGTGGATAGGAGCCAGAAACGATATATCGTGATGAAAGGCTCTGCCGGATCAGGGAAGAGCGTTGACACCGCCCAGAATTATCTGCTGCGTCTGATGCAAGATAAAGGCCGGAACCTGGTCTGTATCCGGAAGTCGGATATTACGAACAGGGACAGTACCTATGCAGAGCTGACGGGGGCGGCTTACCGGATGTTCGGTGATCAGGTCGAGCAATATTGGAATATAAAACAAAGTCCGTTGTCGCTTATCTGTCGGCATAACGGGAACCAGATTATCTTCCGGGGAGTAAATGATGAGAAGCAGCGTGAAAAGCTTAAATCTATCACCTTTCAACGAGGAAAGCTGACAGATGTATGGATTGAAGAGGCAACAGAAATTACGCAGGCTGATTTTGAAATTATAGATGACCGCCTTAGAGGAGAGCTCCCTCCAGGGCAGTTTTATCAAATACGGATGACCTTCAATCCGGTGAACAGAAATCACTGGATCAAGAAGGTCTTTTTTGATGTCCCGGATCCGAATGTGCTGACACATCACAGCACGTATCTGGACAATCGCTTTATTGATGCTGCATATCATGCCCGCATGGCCCGCCGTAAGGAGGTAGATCCGGAAGGTTACCAGATCTATGGACTTGGGGAATGGGGAGAAGTCGGTGGATTGATCCTGCATAACTGGAGGGTAGAAGAGATCAGCCAGAACTTGGACGATTATGACGATATTGCGATTGGGCAGGACTTTGGATTTAACCATGCAAATGCGCTACTGCTTCTGGGAATTAAGGATGACAATTTATATATTCTGCAGGAAATATATGTTTTTGAAAAAGAAACAGCGGAAATCATTCCGCTGGCTGTTAAAGCTGGATTTCCGAAAAACAGGACAATGTGGTGCGATTCCGCAGAGCCCGACCGCATTAAGACATGGAAGAGTGCTGGATTCCGCGCCAAAGGAGTCACAAAGGAGCATACGACAGACAAGAAATACCAGGCAGCACAGATTGACTGGCTGAAGGGTGTGGTCAGCAAGGAACGGGTGATTCACAGGATGATCTATGTACATCCGTCCTGCACGAATACGATCAAGGAACTACAACAGTGGAAATGGAAGAAGGACGAACGGACAGGAGAGTATCTTGACGAGCCGGTTCCCTTCCAGGATGATGCAATGGCAGCGCTCCGATACGGCGTGGAAGGATGGAGAAAGCCGAAAGCAAGATATCATCGGGTAGAAGGAGGAATTTAAATATGTATCGCTTAGAAGATGATGAAATACTGGACGCAGACAGACTCGGAAGGTTTCTTGCCGTCCATGCAGCAGAGGCGACATTTCGATATAAACCTCTGATGGATGCATATATGACAGAGTATCCGATCTTCCGGCAACCGGCAAAGCCAAAATATAAGCCGGATAATCGTATTGCCGTGAACTTTGCAAAGTACATTGTGGATACTATGAACGGGTTTTTCATTGGTGTTCCTGTCAAATTGCAGTGTGATGATGAGAAGGTTTCAAAATATGTGGAGTTTCTTGATCAGTACAATGGCCAGGATGACAATAATGCCGAGTTATCAAAGATATGTAGCATTTACGGTAAGGGGTATGAAATGTACTATGTGGATCAGGATGGAAGGATCGGGATCACTTATCTGGATCCGCAGGAAGCGTTCATGATCTATGATGACTCTGTTCTGGAACGTCCGAGGTACTTTGTACGGACCTATCTGGATTCAAAAAATGTCCTTCATGGCAGTGTATCAGATGAAGAAAGAGTGAGATATTTTGTTCAGAAAGGAAAGATCCAGTTCTTGGACGATTATGAAAAACCGCATGGATTTGCCGGAGTCCCGGCAACTGAATACCGGGAAAATAAAGAAGAGCAGGGGATATTTGAGCCTGTTCTGTCTATGATCAACGCCTACAATAAAGCGCTATCCGAAAAGGCAAATGATGTGGATTATTTTGCAGATGCCTATCTAAAAGTATTAGGAGCCTATCTGGATGACGATGAGATCAAACACATCCGGGATGACCGGGTGATCAATTTTGATGAAGACGCAGAAAAGATGATTGTGGACTTTCTGCAGAAGCCGGATGGCGACACCACTCAAGAGCATCTGATCGACCGGTTGGAACGCCTGATCTTCCAAATCGGCATGGTTGCGGATATTTCAGATGAGAACTTCGGTACTTCTTCTGGGATTGCTTTAAAGTATAAGCTTCAAGCCATGAGCAATCTGGCCAAGACGAAGGAGCGGAAGTTTAACAGCGGGATGAACCGGAGATATATGCTGATATTCAGCAATCCGGTATCTGGCATGTTAAAAGATGACTGGGTGAAGGTAAAGCCTGTGTTTACCCGGAATTTCCCGGCAAATGTTTTGGAAGAGACCCAGATTGCAGGAAACCTGGAGGGAATTACATCGAAGCGTACACAACTTGGAACCCTGTCCATTGTCGACAATGTGGATGAGGAATTGAAGAGAATTGAAGAAGAGGAAGAATCTGACAAAGAAGATGCGGTGATGAGTCACATGTTTGGAGGTGCGGCAAAGGATGGACAGCACGACGTACTGGAGAAACCGGGAGATGGAGCAGAGGAAGCATGATATCCGGGATGAACAGGAGTATCAGAGGCACATCGAAGAGATCTACCAGAATATGATCGACGAGATTGAGAAGGAGATCAATGGTTTTTACGGGAAGTATGCCCGGAAAGAGGGCATTACGATGGCAGAAGCGAAGAAGCGGGCCGCCAAGCTGGACATTGAGGCTTACGGCCGGAAGGCTGCCAAGTATGTGAAGGAGAAGACCTTCTCCAAGCAGGCCAATGAGGAAATGCGGCTGTACAACCTGACCATGAAAGTGAACCGGCTGGAGCTCCTGAAGGCACAAATTGGGCTGGAGATGGTAGCCGGGTTCGATGAGCTCCAGAAATACTACGATGAAAAGCTGACAGACCGGACAATCGCCGAGTTTGAGAGACAGGCCGGTATCCTGGGGAAGACGATCCAGGACAATGCCAAGGCCGCAAATGCTATTGTGAACGCATCCTTTCACAATGCCACCTTTTCAGATCGGATCTGGATGTACCAGGATATGCTCAAGAATGAACTGAACAGTCTTCTTCAGACCGGGCTTATTCAGGGACAACATCCCCGGAAACTTGCAACGCATCTCCGAAAACGCTTCGGAGTCAGCCAGAGCAATGCGGAACGGTTGTTAACTACTGAATTAAGAAGGGTTCAAACAGAAGCTGCGAAACAGTCATATCAAAACAATGGGAATGCAGAGTATAAATTTCTTGCAATAAATCCTATGGGTGCATGTCCAGTATGCAAGGCACTTGATGGTAAAGTTTTTTCTGTAGAGAAAATGATGTCCGGAACGAATGCTCCGCCGATGCATCCGAGATGTCATTGCGCAACCGCTCCATATTGGGATGAAGAGGAGTTTAGTGCATGGTTGGAGGCTGACACGGATTTGGAGTTCGCGGAGTGGAATAAGGTTAAATTGAAAGATTCAACAGATAAATGGGCGAAAGAAGCAAGGCAAGAATTGTTGAAATCGGAAAAAAGTCTTGGCAGAAGAAGTAAAGAAACGATGGAGGTTTACGGGCCAAATGGCGAATATAGATTTTCGAAGCGTGGAGATATAAACAGTGTCAGTGTTTCTGCTTTAGACATCCCTAAATTGTATGGCGCGGTAGTTACCCATAACCATCCGTCTGGAGGCTCTTTTTCTTTTACTGATCTTAAATTCCTAAAGAGAATGCCAATATCTGAGCTTAGGATATCGGTTGCGAATGGGGCTTACTATATCAGAAAACCGGAAGAATGGTCTCAAGACATAAGCTCGGTCACAAAAATGGAAAAAGCATATAACGAAATCAGAAACAGCTTGAAGTCAAAGTACAGGAAGCTGTATAATGATGGAAAGATAAGCAAGGCAGATCGCCATAGATTATTTTCCGATGAAGTTAATAGAATCTTTGCAGAAAGGTATGGTTTTGAGTATGGATTCGAAACTTATGAATAAAATACTTAAAGAAAAGAAAATTAAAATCAGTGAAATACCTGACGATCTTGATATAGAAAATCTTCCGGGTGATGTGGAGATTATCCTTGATGAAGATTTTCCTGATCTGGAAGACGATTTTTGGGAAGAGGATGAGTAGATACCACCGTTAGACATGTTCAATGCGTTATTTCCAGAAACATCAAAAGAAATGGATGATCGCATAAGGAGAGTGATGAAGTAATGTGGTATGGTAAAGATACTGATCGTTTAAGAAACCTTCGCGCAGAATATAAAAGTCTGTTTGGGTATAATCCAGAGGGGGAAACATCTGTAGAGTATGATCAGTCTGGGTATAAGGATTATATACATGATTTAGAAAAGGCAATAAAGACTAAGAGACATTTGGCAGAAGTTGCAGAGTAAATACCACCAGTCAGAAATGGCCGGTGGTATTTTTATACCCATTTTTAAGAAAGGAAAGGTGAAGAACATGAAATTTACAGAGGCGTTAAAGAACATGAAGAAAGGAATTCCGATGAAACTTCCGTCATGGGGAGGCTATTGGTATTGGGATCCGGAAAAAGAAACGATTATGATGAAATGCCGGACGGTTGACTCGGATACTGGAAAGGATCTGCTTGATATCAGAGAAACGCAGCGTGTTGAGTATACCTTGACAAATGTACTGTCTGACGAGTGGATCCCAGCTACAGAAGAAAATACAACCATATTGGGAGGAACTCCGACTTTCAGCTTTGGTGATGCCATCAAGTACATGAAACGCGGACTTAAAGTGAAGCGCCAGGGCTGGAACGGGAAAAACCAGCATATCGAACTGGCTAGGAACATTAGCTATGTTACATCGGACGGAAGTGTACAGAATTGTGAACATGAAGCCATCGGAAATATGGCTATTGCTTTTGTCGGGACATCAGGTGTACAGATGGGGTGGCTTGCTTCTCAAGCTGACATGTTGGCTGAAGACTGGATTTTTGCAGAGTAGAGAGGCGGTGATCCAATATCTCCCGCCGGCGGGGAACGACCGGGACAGCAAAGGAGTGATGCTATTTGATTGCAGTGAGCGTCCGGAAGGATGGGATCACGGTTTCTGGCCATGCAGGATATGCAGAGGTCGGAAAGGATATTGTTTGCGCCGGCGTGTCGGCGCTGGTGCAGGGGCTGATCGGATCCGTGGAGAGTCTGACCAGCGACCTGATTCAATACGATATCACGCCCGGAAGGGCTGATATATATTTCAAGAATCTATCGGGGGCAGGAAAGCTTCTGATAGATTCTTTTTTCATTGGCGTTTGTTCAATCGCCGACGAATTTCCGGATTATGTTCGGATAGAATGACCAGGCGTGAGTGTCAGAAAACCTTACGGATTAAAGCCAGGCGTGGAGGCTATAAGCTACGGATATAGTGAAGCATTGACACTTAAAACTATGGAGGTACAAAGAATATGAAAAATATGATTTTTATGGCATTACAGCTATTTGCTGATGATCCTGCGCCATCGGATCCTAAACCGGGAGATCCTACAGACCCAAAACCGGCAGATCCGAAGCCAGTGGATCCTGATCCAGATCCGAAGCCAGGAGAACCACAGAAAAAGTATACGGATGCAGATGTGGATAAGATTATTAACCGCAAATTTGCGGAATGGGAGAAAAAGCAGCAGGCAAAGGTGGATGAGGCAACAAAGCTTGCAGAGATGAACGCTCAGGAAAAGGCGGAATATAAAGCCAGTCAGCTTGAAGCAGAACTGAACAAGCTGAAGGAAAAAGATACCCTGGCAGAGATGTCTAAGACGGCGAGAAAGATGCTGTCCGAAGAAGATATCAATATCCCGGATGAGCTTCTTTCACATCTGGTCAGCACGGATGCCGAGGACACCAAGAACACCGTCCAGGCATTTGCGAAGCTGTTCAAGGATGCTGTACAGGATGCTGTTAAAGATAAGCTGAAAGGCAACCCACCCAAGCGTGGAACCGGAGGAAAGGGTACCGTTACAAGAGAGCAGATTCTTGCAATCAAAAATCCTTCCGAACGCCAGAGGATGATTGCGGAACACATGGATTTATTCGAATAAAAGAAATGGAGGTATACAAGATGCATGATGTAAGAAAACTCGGGCTGCAGGTATTTGCCGCACCCGATAATATGACAGGACAGGCACAGATCCAGGTAAGGGCAAGGGAGATTGACTTTGTCACTTCCTTTGGAAAGAATATGCAGGCCTTACTGGATATCATGGGAATCACCCGGATGATTAAGAAAGCAAACGGAACTGTACTGAAGGTGAAAAAAGTAACCGGTACGCTGCAGTCCGGGGATGTAGCAGAAGGTGATGAGATCCCGTTATCTCAGTACAGAGTTGAAGAGAAAGATTTTGATACCATTAAGATTGAGAAGTACAGAAAAGGTGTTTCTCTCGAAGCTATTGCAGAGAAGGGCTATGATGCTGCTGTAGATCAGACTGATGCAGAATTTAAGTCCGATCTGCAGAATAAGATCCTGGACAAGTTTTATACTCAGCTGAAGATGGGATCTCTGGTAGGACACGAGAGTACCTGGCAGATGGCAATTGCTATGGCGATTGGAAGAGTGAAGGATAAGTTCGAAAAAATGAAGAGAACCGCTACCGGAACAGCTGTATGGGTAAATACGCTGGACGTCTACAAATATGTGGGCGCTGCTGATATTTCTACTCAGACGGCCTTCGGAATGAACTATATCAGGAATTTCCTGGGCGCTGACATCTGCTTTATTTCTTCCCAGATCCCGGAGAACACAGTCATTGCCACTCCTCTGAATAATCTGGTCGCATACTACGTGGATCCGGCTGATTCAGAGTTCGTAAAGGCAGGGCTTGCTTATACCGTAGATTCTGAGACTGGTTTTATTGGTTTCCATGCACAGGGGACTTATGAGAGAGCGATTTCTGACATGTTTGCGATCATGGGCGTCCGGCTGTTCGCAGAGTACCTGGACGCAATTGCATACATTGCTGTTGGTTCTTCCGATACACAGACTCTTGGAACTCTTACCCTGACCTCTGCAGAGGGAACTGAAGAGGGTAAGACAAAGATTACTGTCAAGGAACAGCTGGTATCTATCAACGATGTGTTCCGGTATAAGACAAATGCATCCGCAGCAACGGAAGTTACATACGGCATGGATGTGTCTGCATGGACTGCATGGGACGGAGAGTCTGAGATTACAGCTACAGACGGGCATCATGTGACGGTCGTAGAAGCTGATGTAAACGGAAAGGCTGTTCGTTCTGGAGATGTAGTAGCTGATGTATTTGCAGGAGCGTAGGAGGTGTAAGGCATGTATAAAGTAATTAAACGGTTTCATGATTTGCAGGATGCAAGGAAGACAAAAAGCGGTACAGTCTATCATGAGTATAATGTGGGGGACGTGTTCCCCCGCAAAGGTATGGACGTATCTGATGACAGGATTCAGGAACTGGCAGGAAAAGACAATAAACAGGGCGTGCCTCTGATTGAACTGGTGGAGGAAAAAGCCGAGTCAAAGGAAGAACCCAAAAAGGCAGCATCCGGGAAATCTACTGCTAAAAAGCCGGCAACTAAGGCTGCATCCAAATAAGGAGCGATGATATGCTGAAAGATTTAAAAATCTTGCTTGGGATACCGGAAAATGAAACATCGCAGGATCTAAAACTGAATCTGATTCTGTCCGGGACAAGAAGCCGGCTGAAAGCCCTGCTGGGCGGTCAGGAGCCTCCGGATACCCTGAACTATATCATTACCGATGTTGCAGTGATCCGGTTCAACAGGATTGGATCCGAGGGGCTTTCTTCTCACAGTGTTGAAGGGGAGAGCCTCTCTTTTTCAGATGATGATTTTGCAGGATATCGCGAAGATATACAGGCATATCTGGACAGTCAGAAGGAGACGAAGAAAGGCCGGGTGAGGTTCCTATGAGATACGACACACCTGTATATTTTCAGAAGATCACCTCTGGAGAGTATGATCCTAAAACCGGGAACTATTGCGATGATACTGTTGAGGAGACCCAGCGGTACGCTTCGATTATGGATACCGGAGCGGTCATGTTGAAGCTGGTTTATGACGGCCCAAAGCAGGGGAGCCTTACGATCCAGATTCAGAACCACTACACAGAGCCTTTTGACCGGATCCGTGTGGGAGAGAACGTCTACAGCGTGGATTATTCCCGGGAACTTCAGACGAAGCATGTGTTTGTAGTATCGGAGGTGCAGTGATGGGAGATATCAAGATTGTTGGTTTACAAAAGCTGCAGAAGAAGTTGAAAGATAATGTTAGCATGACCAAAGTCCGCACTACTGTTCAGAAAAATGGAGACCAACTGAACGAACGCATGAAGGAGGAAACGAAAAGGGCGTTTGTAAAGGGGTATTCTCTTGGAGGAACGGCAGGAAGTATCAATACCACAATCACAGATGGAGGGTTAACTGCGGAAGTAGAGCCAACAACCGAATATGCGGGGTATGTGGAATTTGGTACTAGAAAAATGGAGCCTGAGCCATTTGTTAAGCCGGCTTTTGATGTGCAAAAAGAGATCTTTGAAAAAGACATGAAAAAGCTGGTGAAATGAGGTGATGGGATATGGGTGATCCACAGCAGGAATTATTCACAGAGCTGCTTCTGCAGCTGAAAAAGACGGAATATGACGTGTATGACACCTTCCTCCCGCCGGAGGACACGCCGTATCCGTTTATCTACCTTGCGGATAGCCAGCAATCCGATCGGCAGACAAAATGCGCTGTGATCGGCAGTGTGTACCAGACGATCCATGTCTGGCATAACAATCCAAAACAGCGCGGAACAGTATCCCAGATGCTGCTGGATATCAAGAAGGTCTGCTACAAATTGGAACATACGGAGAATTTTGCCTGGATGATACAGAATGTCAACCAGCGGATTCTTCCGGACAAGACAACTAAGATTCCGCTTCTGCATGGCGTGCTGGAAGTGGAGTTTAAATTTTCATAGGAGGTATGAAGATGGGAGCAATTAGAGGAAGTAGAATTATTTATCTGTACCGGATCTTGGCAGATGCAGCTACGGCCGATGCGACAGGAATCGCATTTACGACAGAAAATGGCCGGACAAAATCCAGGGACGCAGACACGACTGAAACAAAAGACGGTCCGATCAGAACGCCGGGAGCATTGGAGTCTGAGATTACCACCACAGCTATTTTTTCAAGCGAGAGCGATGTGATGATCGGGAAGCTTGAAAAGGCGGTAGATAACTCAGATAAGGTTGAAGTTTGGGAAGTGAATCTGGATAAGCCTGGAGAGACGGAAAACGAAGGAAAATTTGCTGCAAAGTATTTCCAGGGATACGTCACTGAGTTTGAACTTACATCAAGCGCAGAAGATCATGCAGAAGCTTCTCTTACATTTGGCATTGAAGGAACCGGAGCGGACGGATATGCAACCGTTTCTGATGAACAGCAGGAACTGGCTGCTTATGCATTTGCCGATACGGAAAAGACAGGAGCGTAGGCAGGAGATTGATTTCTCCTGCAATTTTTTTATATGGAGGTAAACAAAAATGATGGAATTAACGATTAGCGGACAGGTGTATCAGTTTAATTTTGGTATGGGATTCCTGCGGGATGCAAACAAAATGATATCCACATCAGTGGACGGCATCAAAGATGTGAAGAAAGATATTGGTGCAAGATACATGATCGCCCGGGTGATTGACGGGGAACCGGATGCGCTGGTAGATCTTCTGGATGTGGCGAATAAGGGGCAGAAACCGAGAGTGACAAAAGCGCTTCTGGATTCCTATATCGATGATCCGGATACGGATGTTGATGCGTTGTTCGAGGACACGCTGGATTTTTTAGGGAAAGCAAATGCTACCAAGAAATTGATGGCGAAGATGATGGAAGCAATCGAGGAAGCGAAAGCGGAACAGAACCAGAACTAACCTTTGAAGAACAGTACCGGGAGATGGCTGTGAATTGTTTCCGATACTTTGGCTTTACGACCTTTGACCAGGTGGATAACCTGACAATCACACAATATGAAATCATGGTAGAGGCCTTGGAGTTGAGAATGTTGGACGAAAGCCTGCATGAACACCGCCAGGCCTTTTTAAATTACGCGGCGCAGGCAGAAAAACCGGCTGGAAAAGGAAAGACCAGGCCGGTATATCGGACGTTCCGGCAGTTTTTTGATTACAAAAAGGAACTGAAAAAGCTGAGGTCAAAGAAGAAAAAGAAGGCAGACAGCCGGCTTTCCGGGATAGGTAAGCTTCTGCAGAAAGGAGAGTGAGCACATGGCAGAGTCATTTAGCATAAAAGCGATATTGTCGGCGGCAGATAAAGGATTTACATCTACGATGAAAGCTGCTTCTGGATACGTGGACAATCTGAAAAGCACTCTCACGAGCGGCGTTGGTTTTGGTGTGATGATGGCCGCCGGGCAGGCTGCCTTTAATACAATCAGTAATGGTGTAACCGGTCTGGTAGGAGATCTGAACTCTTCCAGCGCTGCGTGGAAGACCTTCCAGGGCAACATGGAAATGACCGGGAAGTCAGCAGATCAGATCAAAGCAGTTAAGAATGAATTACAAGACTTTGCAGAGGCTACCATTTACAGCTCTTCGGATATGGCGTCAACCTTTGCACAGCTGGAAGCGGTAGGAACAAAGAATACCACGAAGCTGGTAAAAGGCTTTGGTGGCTTGGCGGCGGCAGCAGAAAGCCCCACGCAGGCGATGAAGACCCTGAGCCAGCAAGCCACACAGATGGCAGCAAAGCCCACAGTGGCGTGGGAAGATTTTAAGCTTATGCTGGAACAGACTCCGGCCGGTATTGCTGCAGTTGCAAAGCAGATGGGAAAATCTACTCAGGGACTCATTAAAGATGTGCAGGCTGGCACGGTGGCTACGGAAGATTTCTTTGATGCTATAGCCGCAGTTGGGACGAATGATTCATTTACGAAACTGGCCACGGAATACAAGACGGTTGATCAAGCGATGGATGGACTACAGGAGACGATGTCAAACAAACTACAGCCTGCGTTCGATGTTTTGTCGGCTGTCGGTATCGGGGCGATCAGTAGGCTTGTTGATAAGATGGGGCAGCTGGATGGCGAACAGATTGCGGCGAAGATGACTTCTGGCTTGGATAAGATAAAGCCATATTGGGATAAAATCGTTGGCGTCGCAAGTGAAGTAGGCTCTGCGTTTGGTGATGCGGTTTCCGCAATATCCGGGAAACTGGCCGAATTAAATGGAAGCTTTGGATCCACGGAAAGCGTGGAAGGGTTTGGTGATGCCATTGGGGTAGCCGGAGATGCTCTTAAAGTATTTGCCGGGTTCCTGGAAGATAATGCCGATACGGTTGCTGTGTTGATAGACAATCTACCGAAGCTTTTAATGGCATACATGGCATTTAAGATGGTGAAGGCTGTGGCGCCGGGAGTGGTGGCATTTGGAAGTGCTATTACAGGTTTGGCAGGAAAAGGAATCAAGGGACTTGCAGGGAAATTACTTGGTGTATCAAAAGGGCAGGAGGCAGTCGGTAAGTCCAGTTCTGGAAGCTCTAAAAAAATTCTATCGTCCGCAAAAGCGTTTATGATGCTTGGAACCGGAGTTGCCCTGATTAGTGGAGGGTTTTATCTATTGGCACAGTCTGCGGTAGCTCTTTCGGATGCAGGAGGACCGGCTATTGCAGTTATGTTTAGTTTGGTAGCAGCTGTAGCGGCTCTCGGTGCAGGAATGGTTGTAATGATGAAAAGTATCAGCATGGGTCCGGCGAAATTGAAAGCATTAAGTACAGCTATGTTATCGCTTGGGGCAGCAGTGCTTATGATCAGTGCAGGTTTTGCTGTCCTTGCACAATCTTCCATAGCACTTGCAAATGCTGGGGCTCCTGCGATAGCCACAATGTTTGGTATGGTAGTTGCCATTGGTGCATTGATGGTTGTGGCTTCTGTAGTTGGAAAACAACTCACTGCCGCATCTGTTGGCATGATTGCCTTTGGTGCTGCAGTTTTGATTGCAGGTGCAGGGATGTATGTCCTTTCGTCTGCAGCAATTAATCTGGCAAGCGCAGGACCTCTCGCGATCGGCATTTTGGTTGGAATGGTTGCGGCCATTGCGCTGCTGGCGGCAGGGGCAGCTGCTTTAGGACCCGCATTAACAGCGGGGGCAGTTGGAATGATTGCCTTCGGAGTTGCCATTGTATTGGTAGCAACAGGCGCATTAATAGCCGGTGCAGCCCTTGCAGTCGTAGCATCTGTCCTTCCGGTCATTACACAGTATGGCATGCAGGGAGCGGCGGCTATTGCAGTTCTTGGCGCCGGCATGATTGTTTTTGGAGCTGGAGCAGCTGTGGCTGGTGCCGCATGTATCGTTCTTGGTGCTGGTTTGGTTGTAGTAGGAGCAGCGCTGGCTGTGGTAGGGGCAGCCGTTTTGATCACGGCGGCTGGGGTATTGGCCTTGGCAGCTGGATCAATGGTATTAGGTGCAGGGCTTACGCTGGTATCTGCATCTCTTCTGGTGACTGCGGCGGCGCTTCCTGTGGTGGCAGCAGGAGCCCTTGCAAGTGTCGCTGCTTTTGCAGCGCTCCTTGCTGTAGCAACTGGAACCAGTGCTGTGATGCTTCTGCTGAGTACATCTTTAATAGCTTTGGGAGCAGCCCTTCTGGTTGGGACGGCCGGGATGGCATCGTTTGGTGTTGCTATGGTAGCAGGTGCAGCTGGTACGGCGGCGATGGCGTTGGCGCTAAAAGCGGTAAACTCCAGCATGAAATCCATAGCCAGCAATGCGAAGAGTGCGCAGAAATCCCTGTCGAGTATGAGATCATCTGTAAGCGTAGTAAATGATGGTCTGGATGCACTGGGAAACAAGGCGAAGTCAGCTATCAAGTCGCTGATAAGCCAGTTCTCTAATGCAGAAAGAAAAGCACAGAGTTCCGGACAGGCGGTTGGAAATAATTTCAACAATGGTGTTACGGCTGGAATGAGCCGAGCGGTATCAACAGCGGTCGCGATGTCAGCATCTATTGTGGCTGCTATGCGGTCCGCCCAGGGCGGTGCCTACAGTAGCGGCGTTTATATTGGCGTAGGTCTGGCAAATGGTATCCGATCCCAGGCAGGCGCCGTACGAAGTGCAGCAGCTTCTTTGGCTGCAGCGGCAGAGGCGGCGATCGTGGCCAAGGCGAAGATTGGCAGCCCGTCAAAGGTATCTACAAAGCTGGGGGGATTTTTTGGTATTGGATGGGTGAACGGGATCCTGGATAAGGTCCAGGAAGCCAAAGCAGCGACATTGGAGCTGTTTACTGTTCCTTCGCTAGTTCCTGTGCCGGATATTGGCATGACCATTGGCGGCGGTATCCGTGATCTGGATGAAAATTATAACTATACCAGATCTGCCAGGTACACAATCATCGTCCCGGTTGAAATGGAAGGCCGGGAAGTAGCCCGGGTGACGGCACCGTATACGGAAGCCGAGCAGAACAAAAGGCAGAAGGTTAAAAACATGATCAAAGGCAAAAAGGGGTAATGACATGTATAACTTTGTTGATACTACAACCGGGAGTGCATCATCCAACGCACTCCCGGCAGAAGCCCTGCAGATCAACGGGGCGTATATTGAAAACGAAATAGAGGGATACCGTACCCTGTATGTCCTTGGCAGGGAGCTGACAGAGGCAGAGATCACGGAGCTTCAGATCGGGCAGATGGACGGCTCCGAGTACCGGAACAGCCGGATCGTATCCCGGAGCATCACGGTAGGGTATCAGCTGCTGTCAGATTCCCCGGAAGACTTCCGGGAGAAGTTCAATGAGCTGAACAAAATCCTGAACCAGAAAGAAGCAAAGTTGATCTTTGCAGATGAGCCGGACAAATACTTCATTGGCACGAAGAGTGAGATTGGGGATGTGAAAGAAGGCCGGCTGAATGTTACCGGGGAATTTGTGCTCTACTGCTGTGATCCGTATAAATATGCGACCACTGAAAAAAGCTTCCAAGCTGAGGCTAATGATGATGGAGTGCTGGAAGTTACAGTTGAAAATGACGGAGCCGTCAATGTCCCAGTTAGTTATGAGATCACCCACAATCATGAGAATGGCTACATCGGCATCGTATCTGAGTACGGCGCCATTCAGCTAGGGAAAGTGCAGGAGGCTGACGGGGAAAGCTACCAGCAGAACGAAACACTGATAGACGGGATCCAGACACTGGTAAGCGCAGCGGATGACCACGGCACCAACTACATGCACCCGGATCATGACATGGGCGGCACCTTGGATTATATGTCTGAGGAAGATGCCCTGGTGATCGGCAGCATGGGAACCGGGCAGGCAGGGAAGTGGTGCGGCGGCATGCGGACAATCCCGGTCCCGGAAGACTCGGAAGGTGAGGCAGGGGCGAAAAACTTTTGGTGCTACCTGAACTGGTATTTTCAAACGGGACTGCTTGGCCAGACCGGGGAACAGTCCATTGCATTCCTGACAGAAGATAACAAGGTGATCTGCGGCTACAGCCTGTACAAGTCAGACATGTCTGGGAACACGGCGGCCCTGGAGTTCTGGCTGAACGGGAAGGTTATCGAGTCTAAGTTATTTACACCGTCCGGAAATCAATATGAGAACCCGTTCAATGGGCCACGGGGGAACCAGGACATAACCAAAGAAGGCGATAGGGTACGTTTCTACTGGAACGGGATCTATTCATATAAGTCTGACCCGGCCATCAAAGATATGGTCTGTACGAAGATCCAGGTGGCATTTACCCAGTATTACGGGCGTGATATCCATCCGTGGGGGCAGTATGTAACCCGGAACTATCTACGGAACCTGATCTTCCAGAAGATGGCTGTGGATAAGTGGAAGGATATCCCGAACCGATATGCGGCAGGGGATGTCATTACGATTGATGGTGCTGCTACAAAAGTATATCGGAACGGCATGAACATCACCGGGGATGAGATCACCGGGAGCAAATATTTCCTTGCCCCGCCTGGGGGAACGAAGATCCAGTTTTCTTTTTCGGATTTTTGTAACCCCAAGCCCACGGTAAAGGCAAAGATAAGGGAGGCGTATCTATAAATGGAAGAAATAAGGATTGCAGTCCTGGACCCGGGAGACCAGGTGCTGGGATATATGGACAATACGGCACCGTCAGCGCTACATTATTACGATGATGAACTGCATGAGTACCTGCAGGGCAGCGCGTATACATATAATTTTACCTGCAGCGCCGGGCATGAGGACAGCCAGCATATCGTGGAAGGCAACAAGATCGCTTTCCGGGATGCCGGACAGCAGAAGGATTATTACCTGAATATCGTGCATGTGGAAAAGGATGAGCAGGAGATCCGGGCAGAGTGCTACGGGCTCCTGTTTGAGCTTCTAAACGAGGAAAAAGGGGCGTATGCTGCGGCACAGGCTATGACGTTTGCACAGTATTGGGCGGCCATCGATGCGGAAGGCAGCACAGTGCTTGGGTTGAATGAAGTGTCGGACAAGTCCATCAAGCACGAGTGGACTGGTACGGAGACCCTCCTTGCCAGACTATATTCCTTGGCAAATGTGTTTAGCGCCGAAATAGAATTCATCGCAGAACTGAATGACGATTATTCACTGAAGCGGGTGGTGGCAAACGTGTACCGGGAGCACTCGGATACGGATCAAGGGATCGGTCGGGAACGGACAGACATCACACTGCGGTACGGCAAGGAAGTGACCGGGATCACCAAGACTTCAGACATCACAGACCTGTATACCGCAATTCAGCCGACCGGGAAGAACGGGCTTACGATCGCAAGTATCGTCCGGGAGGAATATGACAGCAATGGTAACGTGGAGTATTATACGGTTTACGGAGACGGCGCGATCCGGGCAAAGCAGGCTAGGGACCGATTCCCTTCCAATTTGTCCAAAAAGGAAGACGGCTACATCCTGCGGTTCTGGTCTTATGATACAGATAATGTAGAGATGTTGTATGGTCAGGCTCTGGCGGAGTTGAAAAAACTGTCCGAGCCGCAAGTCAGCTACGAAGTGGAAGGATACTTTGACACAGCGATCGGGGACACGGTGAACATTGTAGACGAAGCATATAATCCACCGCTGTACCTGAACGCCAGAGTTACGGAGCAGATCCGGAGCTTTACGGATCCGACGCAGAATAAGACCACCTTCAGCAACTTCCGGGAGCTCCAGAGCCAGATTGACCAAGGGCTTCTGGATCAGATGCAGGAGATGGTGGACGCGAACCGTACCTATACCTGCTCTGTCATCACGGATAACGGTATCGTTTTTAAGAACGGGGAGGGCAGCACAACGTTGACCGCATCGGTCATGGATGCCGGGAATGACCTGACGGACACCATGACCATTTCCTGGAAGAAAGACGGTGTATCTGCAGGGACAGGCAAGAGCCTGACGGTTCAGGCAGCGGATATCAGCAGAAAGGCCGTGTACAGCTATGACGCCCGTGATACGAACGGGATCCTGCGGGGCGTGTGCGAGGTGACGGTCAGCAATGTAGATGATGGAGAGCAAGGGCCGGAAGGACCACAGGGCCAGCAAGGAGAGCAGGGGCCACAAGGTGAGCAAGGTCCCCAGGGAGAAAAAGGCGACAAAGGCGACAAGGGAGACCAGGGAGAGCGTGGATTGCAGGGACTGCAGGGCGAGAAAGGAGACCAGGGGATCCCAGGTCCTGCCGGGAAAGACGGAGAAGACGGAGCGGACGGAAAGACCAGCTATACCCATATCGCATATGCCAACAGCGCAGATGGGCAGACAGATTTCTCCGTGTCAGACAGCAACCGGGATTACATCGGCATGTATGTGGATTTTGCGGCAACCGACAGCACAGACCCTACTGATTACGCCTGGAGTAAGATTAAAGGAGCGGACGGGGCGCAGGGCACGCCAGGGAAAGCTGGGGCGGATGGCAAGACACCATATCTGCATATTGCTTATGCCAACAGTGCAGATGGTTCCAGCGGTTTTTCCACGACCGACAGCACTAACAAACTGTATATTGGCCAGTATACTGACTATACAGCGGCAGACAGCACAGACCCTGCGAAATATTCCTGGACGCGTATTAAAGGGGACACCGGAGCAACTGGCCCGAAAGGGGATAAGGGTGATACCGGAGCGCAAGGAGAACAGGGAGAAAAAGGCGAAAAGGGTGATACCGGGGCAACGGGTCCCACCGGGCCGAAGGGCGAAAAGGGAGATAAGGGGGAGGCTGGCGAGGACGGTGTGGGGATCAAATCTATCACGGAATACTATGCGGTATCAGCATCCAATACTACTGCACCGAGCTCCTGGAGTACTTCTGTTCCAACCATGACAACGTCCAATAAGTATCTCTGGAACTATGAACGGATCACATACACCAATAATACTACCAGTGACAGCGCAAAAAGGGTGATCGGCGTTTATGGGAATACCGGTGCGACAGGTGCAAAGGGCGATAAAGGTGACAAAGGGGACACTGGCAGCACCGGACCCAAGGGTGATACAGGAGACACGGGAAACGGGATCCAATCCATCACCAATTATTATCTGGCCAGTGTATCTTCCGGTGGTGTGACGACATCTACCAGTGGATGGACAACTACCATGCAGTCAACCAGCACATCTAAAAGATATCTATGGAATTACGAAAAGATATCTTACACCAATGGCACTACAGTCAACACAACACCTGTCATTATCGGGACACACGGAGCAACAGGAGCTACGGGTCCGAAAGGAGAACAGGGTGAAAAGGGTGACACTGGTGCTACTGGTCCGAAAGGAGACAAAGGGGATACTGGCGACGTTGGTCCCCAGGGCCCAAAAGGCGATACTGGAGCCCAAGGCCCGAAAGGAGATGACGGGGCTGCAGGGGAAGATGGTCAAATGCTGTATGCGACCTGCGCGACAGCATCAGCAACCGTGGCAAAGGTGGCAACACTGGCGGCCGGAACGTTGACCCTGAAGGCCGGCGTAACTGTGGCAGTCCGGTTTACAAATGCCAACAACGCAGCCAGCCCGACCCTTAACGTTGGGGGTACTGGGGCAAAGGCCATCTACACCCAGGGTGTCCGCTATGCATACTGGGCGGCGGGGGCAACCGTGATTTTTACTTATGATGGCATCTATTGGAGAGTAGCGAGTGAACCAGTGTACGCAAGCACAGTGACGGTGGGGAATCCGGCAGGGAAAAATGTGTATATAGACGATAACGGTATAAGTATGCGCAATGCAAGCGAGGTGCTTGCATCTTTTAATCAGAATGCAATTAATTTCCTAAATGAGTTTTTGTCGTTTGGGGTGCTTCAGGAAAGCGGAGGATACAAACAAGCGTATATAAAATCCGATGGTTTAAGGATCGGAGTCAGAGCGCCAGGAGAAATGGGATATGAGGAGTCTATACACATCAAGATAGGTCCTGATGAAGTCGATATCAACGGCATTACGGACACCACTCTCAAACTCCTAAACAGCGGAACCGGGGATGCTGGATCGGCGCTTAAGTTTCGGGAGACAACGGGAAATCTTATCTATGGTTGCTGGTCACCTGGCTTATATCCATATCCTGGGTATTACACATCTAACGGTGCCCCAAATGACTGGGCCGGAACGATGCTGACTTTGCCGGTGACTGATGCAAATGGCGGATATGCAAAGTTTGCGTTTTCCTACGATTGTAAAATATACGGATTGAGACAGAATTCAGATGGTACTGTAACGCAGAACTGGGCTGTTGTCTAAGTGTGGGAGGTAAAATGGAGATTAGAGCGAGACCGTAACAGGTCTTATTTTATTGCATACATTTAACAATAGAAGGAAGTGAGGTATATGAAAATGAATTATGCAGCGCCGATTATAGACGGGTATAATGCGGTTGTCGGGGCGGTGGTGGCCGTCCTGTCTTATGTACTGGGAGAGCACTGGCTCCTGTTTGTAGCCTTCCTAGCACTGAATTTTGCTGACTGGGTCACCGGCTGGATGAAAAGCCGGATGGCCGGGAAAGAAAACAGCGTGAAGGGCTGGCAGGGAGTCCTGAAGAAGCTGGGATACTGGATCATGATCATGGTGGCGTTTGGCGCGTCGGCCGTATTTATCGAGATTGGGAAGGCGATAGGGGTTGACTTAGGGATCACAACACTCCTTGGGTGGTTTGTTTTGGCATCATTAATAATCAACGAGATCCGGTCCATACTTGAGAATTTTGTGGAAGCCGGATATAATGTCCCGACCATCCTGGTCAAGGGGCTGGAAGTGGCGGACAAGGTAGTGAACAGTGACCATGACGGATCAGGAGATTGACAGGGCTGTCCGGGAGCATGGCTATGTGCTCCCGGCTAACCTGTATGTAGATATCTGCCGCAGTGAGCAGATAGACCATGTGCGCCGGGACGGGGACTGGATCGATATCTGGTCACGGGACGGCGGGCACTGGCGGATAAGGATTGTATAGCGTTGCGATGCCACAACAGAAAGGAGAGGATTTTATGGCACATTTATTCGTGATCGCCGGACATGGGGCAGGAGACCCCGGGGCGACAGGGAATGGATATACAGAAGCAGAGAGGGTCAGGGTACTGGCGAACAGAATCAAGGCACTGGGAGGGGACGACGTGACCCTGGGGGATACGAACCGGAATTGGTACGAGGATGGAGGGATCAGCTCACTTAGCATCCCCAAGGATTGGGCTATCATCGAGCTGCACATGGACAGCGCCTCTGCATCAGCCAGGGGCGGCCATGTGATCATCAAGGCAGGGCAGAGTGCAGATGCTTATGATAATGCCCTGGCCAATTTTATCGGAAGCATCCTGCCTGGACGCTCACAGCTGATCGTGGGGAGGTCTGAGCTGGCCAACCCGAACCGTGCGGCGGCGAAGGGGTACAACTACCGCCTGGTAGAGTTCGGGTTTATCACTAATGCAACGGATATTTCCATCTTCAACAACAACCTGGATGCGATTGCCAGCGGCGTGTTAATGGCGTTTGGTATTAACGTGACACCGGAAAAAGGACTTGGAGCTCCGGTATTTGTGAAGCAGAAAGAGACCCTGGACATTGGCTTTAACTTCTCCATGCCTGGAAACCAGGGTAGGTTCAAATGGCTGCTGTACGACGTGGAAAAAGGCACGTGGGAGACGCTGGTGGACTGGACGGCCAGCAACTGGATCAGCCTGAAAAAAGACAAGAGCGGCGCCGGATACCTGGTGCAGTGCCAGCTGTATGACCTTGATCAGAAAAATGCTCATCTGATCGACACCAAGACGGTGGGTACGGATGCGGGTACCGGCACGGTGATCAATGGCACATATGCCGCCTACCGGAGCGACGGCAGCATCTTGATCGGCTGCTCTTCGAATAATGCAGACGTGGACTTAAAGATGAAGGTCTATAACTGCACTACCCAGAAATGGTTCACCCAGTTTGATGGCCAGTGGGCATCCTTTACACCGGATCCGGGGACGAACTACATCATCCAGTTTGAGGCCTATGCCAAGGATGGCACTCTGCTGGACTACAAAGCGGTCGGCGTATAATGAGATTCCCGGGGCCGTCAAAAGCCCCGGGAATCCTAAATATTGTACCATCTTTGTATTGTATTTCTTCCTATTAAAATCATTTCCACAGAAAACGGGATAAATCCTCGGTGCCGATGTCTGTCAGCGTTCCGGTGACTTCTTTATACGGCATGGTGTATCGCTGGGAAAGGTACCGCATGGATGCGGCCAGTTCGCCGTCAGGGCCACCGAACTGGCTGATGATGACCTGGGCCATCTTAGGATTGGTTCGGGTGATCTTTACCGGGTACTGCAGTCTTTTTTCATAATTCCACATAAATTAGCATCCTCCTTCCTGCCATGGCCACGGTTCGTTGATCCAGCTCCAGCGGTCCGAAGAGGCCGCGGCGGTATCGAGGGTCAGGGGGCCGTAATACTTTGCATATTCTTTTAGGGATTCCACACGCTGTTTTTTCAAGGTGTCAAAATACTGCTGGGCTTCCTGGTGGTGCGGATGAGTATCCAGAAACAATTTGGTATCGTCTGCGGCAAAGCTGACCACATTGATCCAGTTTAACAACTCCCTGCGGCAGGGACGTTTACGCTCTTCCATTGCAGACACCTCCCATTCCCCGGAAAGGTTTATCCAGTTCTTCAAAAATAGTTCCACGCTGGAAGGCTTTCTCGGCTTTGTAGATGTTTCTCCATTCCTGCCAGGGGACATAGGCCATTGCCAGTGACATATCCGCCAGATCGCCATGATCCATGTCAGGGTTACAGATGTTTTCTGTTGGCAGAGGACAGCCGCCGACCTGGGGCATTGCCGGTGGATTTTGGCGCATACATCCGTTCTGACGCATTTGACCAGCTGTATGATATCGATAATTTGGCATCTGCCATGCTCCTTTCAGACAATCTCCGGTTATCCGGATCTTGTTCAGATACACTTTTCAATAATATTGTATGGATATGATGGAAAACTGTGCATATTTTCCGGCCTGTCGGCATATGGTTTCCGGCATTATTCCCTTGGCGGTCATTTCATTGGCAGCGAGGCAGATAAAAATAAGGGATTGACTCGGAAAGAGGCGGGATGCTATACTACGAATGTAAGTAACATAGGGACGTCCGTTACTGACGGATCAGTGGGTTACCACAGGGGAACGGAACGTCTTTGTATCAGCCGACCGTCTGGGCAGCATCTTCAGGGATGCTGCTTTTTTGTTGCCGGGTTTCAGGTAAAACGCGCTTGAGATATGTTTCGCCAGGCTTCAAAAAAGCGGTTCCCGGGATGTCACACACAAAGAAGGAGGAAATACAAAAATGGTTACACAGTGGGAAGGGTTTAAGCAGGGAAACTGGCAGGAGACGATTGATGTCAGAGATTTTATCCAGAGGAATTATACTCCCTATACCGGAGATGGATCATTTCTGAAACCGGCGACTGAGCGGACGAAGGGGCTGCTCCATAAGCTGGAGAACTTGCTGGCGCTTGAGCAGGAATTCGGCGGTGTGCTGGACATCGATACCCAGACGGTAACGTCGCTTCTGAACTATAAGCCGGGGTATCTTGATAAGGAGAAGGAGATCATCGTGGGGCTCCAGACGGACCGTCCGCTGAAGCGGGGCGTCAATCCCTTCGGCGGACTTCGCATGACGAGAGAGGCCTGCCGGGCATATGGCTATGAGCTGTCACAGAAGGTAGAGGATGAATTTCAATACCGAACGACCCACAATGACGGTGTGTTCCGCGTATATAATAAGGAAACAAAAGCGGCAAGACACTGCGGGCTGATCACCGGGCTGCCGGACGCCTATGGAAGAGGACGTATTATTGGCGATTACCGGCGGGTAGCCCTTTACGGCATCGACTTTCTGATCGAAGAAAAGCAGAAGGATAAAGACCGTATCAGCATGGAAACGATGGATGTGGACCATATCCGCCAGTTGGAGGAGCTGTACCAGCAAATTAATTTCCTGGGGAAATTAAAGGAGATGGCGGCAATGTACGGCTTTGATATCAGCGGGCCGGCGAAGGACGCTAAAGAGGCAGTGCAGTGGCTGTATTTTGCCTATCTGGGAGCCATCAAAGAACAGAACGGCGCAGCCATGAGCCTGGGACGGACCTCCACTTTCCTGGATATCTATTTTGAACGGGACCTGGCAAGAGGGATCCTGACGGAAGAGCAGGCGCAGGAGATCATGGATGATTTTGTTATGAAGCTGCGCATGGCAAGACACTTGCGGACGCCGGAATACAATGAACTGTTTGCCGGAGATCCCATGTGGATCACTGAATCCATCGGAGGGATGGGAGAGGATGGAAGAACGCTGGTCACGAAGAACAGCTTTCGGATCCTTCACACGCTCTACAACCTGAAGCCTTCTGCGGAGCCGAACCTGACGGTGCTTTGGTCCGCCGGCCTTCCGGAGAACTTTAAAACCTATTGTGCCAAGGTTTCCTGTGATACCGATGCGATCCAATATGAAAATGATGATCTGATGCGGCCGAAATTTGGAGACGACTATGGGATCGCCTGCTGCGTGTCTGCTATGAGGATTGGAAAAGAAATGCAGTTTTTCGGCGCGCGGGCAAATCTTGCGAAACTGCTCCTGATGGCCTTAAACGGAGGAAAGGATGAGAAACAGAACATGCAGGTGGGACCAGAGCATGAGCCTTATCAGGGAGAATACCTGGATTACGATAAAGTGACTGAGCTCCTGAGCATCTATCGGCCGTGGCTTGCAGCTATGTATGCCAATACCATGAACGTGATCCATTATATGCATGATAAATATGCTTATGAAAAAACGCAGATGGCGCTCCATGACACAGAGGTACACCGGTTCATGGCGTTTGGAATCGCAGGCTTAAGCGTCCTTGCAGACTCTCTTTCGGCGATTAAATACGCGAAAGTCAGATGCATCCGTAATGAAGAGACCGGGCTGATCACAGACTATGAGGTGGAGGGAGAGTATCCGGCCTACGGAAATGATGATGATCGGGTAGACAGTATCGCTAAAGAGCAGGTAAAGCTGTTCTTTGAGGAGTTGAAAAAGCAGAAGCTGTACCGGGATGCAGAGCCGACTCTTTCCATCCTGACCATTACTTCTAACGTAGTTTATGGAAAGAAAACCGGGGCAACGCCGGATGGAAGGAAGGCTGGAGAGCCGTTTGCACCCGGAGCGAATCCTATGCATGGGAGGGACAAAAGCGGAGCGTTGGCGTCTTTAAATTCCGTGGCAAAGCTTTCTTATGATGACTGCAAGGACGGGATTTCCAATACCTTCTCTATCGTGCCGCAGGCCATGGGGAAAACGGAGGAAGAGCGGCTTGCCAATCTGACGGCGGTGCTGGACGGCTATTTTGCACAGATGGCGCATCACTTAAATGTAAATGTGCTGAACCGTGAGCTTTTGGTGGATGCATACCATAATCCGGAAAAATATCCGAACCTTACGATCCGGGTGTCCGGATACGCAGTGAATTTCCATAAGCTGACAAAAGAGCAGCAAAAAGAGGTGATTTCCCGTACGTTCCACCAGAGGATGTAAATGTGAAATCTGATTTGGCGGTTGCATTTTACTTTTATATCTGATTAAATATATACGATGGGAGTGTAATCAGATGAGTAAAACCAAACGTGTAAAACGAAAAAGGTCTAACGAAACCATTTATTTTGACTATAGTCTGCTGGCTGTCCTGATCTTTCTGGTCTGCTTCGGGCTGATCATGCTGTACAGCGCCAGCGCCTACAGCGCGCTGGTGCAGCACAATGACAGCATGCACTATTTTAAGAGGCAGATCCTCTTTTGTATCGTGGGCTTTATCGGTATGTATGTGGTTTCCAGAATCGATTATCATTACTATATTAAATGGGCCCGGGGAATTTACTTCGTGGCGGTCGTACTGATGGCGCTGGTGCAGACGCCGCTGGGTATCGAGGTAAACGGAGCAAAGCGCTGGATCCAGCTGCCGTTCGGACAGCAGCTGCAGCCTGCGGAGATTACTAAGATCGCCGTGATCCTGTTTATTCCAGTGCTGATCTGCCAGCTGGGAAGAGAAATACGTACGCTGAAGGGTATGGGCCAGGTGTTTTTATGGGGGCTGGTGGCGGCAGGATGTGTATTTGTCCTGACGGAGAATCTAAGTACCGCTGTCATCGTCATGGGAATTACCTGTGTAATGATCTTTGTGGTCCATCCCCAGACCAGACCTTTTATAGCGGCTGCCGGTGCGGGACTGGTGCTGATCCTGGTCGGGGTACAGATCCTGGATGCAATGCTTTCTACGAGCGGGAATTTTAGACTCAGGCGTATTCTGGTCTGGCTGAATCCGGAAGAATATGCTTCAGAAGGCGGATATCAGGTTATGCAGGGGCTTTATGCTATCGGCTCCGGAGGTTTTTTTGGGAAAGGACTGGGAAACAGTGCGCAGAAAATGGTCATTCCTGAAGTGCAGAACGATATGATTCTTTCTATTATATGTGAGGAACTGGGAGTGTTCGGCGCCATTATCGTGTTGGTCCTGTTCGGGCTTCTTTTATTCCGGCTGATGTTTATTGCCCAAAATGCCCCGGATGTTTACAGTTCGCTGGTAGTGACGGGAATCTTTACCCATATCGCCTTGCAGGTATTGTTAAATGTAATGGTAGTGATCAACCTGATCCCCACCACTGGAATCACGCTGCCGTTCATTAGTTACGGAGGGACGTCGATCCTGTTTCTGATGGCGGAAATGGGAATTGCGCTTGGGATATCGGCGAAGATTAAGATTAAAGAATAAAAGCCTTTTCAATCCGGCATAATTATGTTATGATTAAAAATGTAGTATTCAAAACTACATATAATAGAAGTGGAAGACATGCTGTGAATTGTGAATAATTGCGTGCCGGGAGGTTGAAAATGAGTTATAAGATTATTGTGGACAGCTGCGGAGAACTGACAGAGGAAATGAAGGCATCGGGACATTTTGAAACTGCTTCTCTGCAGATAGACGTGGCAGGCCATCATATTATTGATGATGAGACCTTTGATCAGAAGAAGTTTTTAAAGCTGGTGGCAGAGTCTCCGGAATGTCCAAAATCATCCTGCCCGTCGCCGGAAAGATATATGGAAGGATATCACTGTGAAGAGGATAGAGTTTACGCCGTTACTCTCTCGGCGGAATTGAGCGGTTCTTATAACAGTGCTGTCCTTGGAAAAGAACTGTATTATGAAGAATATGGGGAAAAGGATATCTATGTATTTAATTCGCGCTCGGCATCAGTGGGAGAAACTCTGATCGCCATGAAAATCCGGGAGTGTGAGGAAAAGGGCATGGCATTTGAAAAGGTCGTTGAGACAGTGGAAGCCTATATCCGGGAGCAGGACACCTATTTTGTACTGGAGACACTGGATATCCTGAGAAAGAACGGACGGCTGACAGGTGTGAAGGCGGTGGTTGCCACTGTTTTAAATATTAAGCCGGTTATGGGTGCGACAGAAGCGGGAACGATCTGCCAGCTGGGCCAGGCAAGGGGAATAAAGAAGGCGCTGGTGAAGCTGGTAGATGAGGTGGTGAAAAATTTAAAGAACCCAAAAGAAAAGGTGCTGGCAATATCTCACTGCAACTGCCGGAAACGGGCGGAATATGTGTGTGATATGCTGAAAGCAAAGGCACAGTTTAAGGATGTGGTTATTTTGGACACAGCCGGAATCAGCAGTATGTATGCGGCAGACGGAGGCGTAATAGTGGTTGTATAATTCCTGGGATTGTGGTAAAATACACTTCAGATGTAAACCAGAAGGAGTTAAGTGACATGAGTCAGGAAAAGGTGGATAAATATAAGAAAGAAAAAGCAGACCGCAAGAAAAATATCAAAAAGCAGAAGCTGCAGAATGTGGCACGTAAGTGTGTGGTGGGGGTTATCGGTATCGCGCTGATCGGGTGGATCGGATACTCCGCATACGACACATATCAGTCGAATCGGCCGGTAGACGAGGTTCAGATCGATTATACGGCTATGGATGAACTGCCTCAGGAACTTGCAGCTGCACAGGAAGCGGATGCGGCCGCAGCAGAGTAAAAAATGCGAAAAGTCAACTGTCGTACGGAAACGTACGGCAGTTTTTGATTGGGGACGTACACCTTTGCAAAAGGTGTACGTCCCCAATCGCGTTTGCCGGTGTCCCCAATCGTCAAATCCCCTGTCCCCAAAAGCAACTATTTCACAAAAAGGGGTTGAAATCAGAGTAAAAGTAGTTTACAATGGGGTCAAGTGGTAGAAAGTGGTTGAAAGTGGAGCTAAGTGGTAGAAAAGTGGTAGCCACTTGGGAGAAGGTGAAGTTCTATGTTGAAAGGAGAGTACAGTCATAATATTGACACGAAAGGGAGACTTATCATTCCTGCGAAGTTTCGTGACGATTTAGGGGAGCATTTCGTCATTACCAAGGGAATGGAGAACTGCCTGTATGTATATCCGGAAGACGAATGGGCCACCTTCGAAGCAAAACTGAACGCCTTACCGACCACCACCGACAAAAAAGCACGTGCATTTGCGTACTTCTTTCAAGGCGCAGCAACTGACGGAGACCTTGATAAACAAGGCAGAACACTCATCCCTGCAAACCTGAGAGAATTTGCACAGCTGGATAAGGAAGTTGTGTTTATCGGTATGGGGAAGCGTGCCGAGATCTGGGACAAGCAGAGATGGATCGAAAAGAATACTGAAGTGGAAGAGAACATTGAAGATATTGCATCGGATATGGAAGCCAGCGGATTCAGTATCTAAGAGGGAGAAGATATGGGATTCGAACACAAATCAGTATTGCTTGAAGAAACGATCAATGGACTTAATATCAGGCCGGACGGCACTTATGTGGACGGAACGCTTGGTGGAGGCGGACATGCTTATGAGATAGCAAGACGCCTCAGTGACAAGGGGAGTATTATAGGAATAGACCAGGACGCGGCAGCCATCGAGGCTGCAGGCATCCGCTTAAAAGACTTCGGGGAGAAGGTCACGATAGTCAGGAGCAACTATTGTGAAATGAAGTCGCGGCTCCATGAATTGGGAATTGACAAGGTCGATGGAATCATCCTTGATCTGGGCGTATCATCCTATCAGTTAGATACGGCAGAACGTGGATTTTCCTATCGCGAAGATGCACCTCTGGATATGCGGATGGATACACGTCAGACTATGACGGCCAGGGACATCGTCAATGACTACAGTGAAATGGAGCTTTACCGTGTGATCCGGGACTACGGGGAGGATAAGTTTGCGAAAAATATCGCCAAACATATCGTGGCGGCACGCGGTAGGGCAGCCATAGAGACCACGGGACAGTTGACACAGATCATCCGGGAATCTATCCCGATGAAGTACCAGAAAATGTCCGGGCATCCTGCAAAACGGACATTTCAGGCGATCCGTATCGAACTAAACAGGGAATTGGATGTGTTGAGAGATTCTCTGGACGATATGATTGATCTTCTGAAACCGGGCGGAAGGCTGTGTATTATCACCTTCCATTCGTTGGAGGACCGGATTGTCAAAAGTGCGTTTCGAAAGAATGAAAATCCATGTACATGCCCGCCGGATTTCCCGGTGTGCGTATGCGGAAATGTATCAAAAGGGAAAGTGATCACCAAAAAACCGATCCTTCCCAGTAAAGAAGAGCAGGAGTATAACAGCCGTTCAAAAAGCGCAAAGCTTCGGATTTTTGAACGGGCATAGATGTAATTTTTGAAAGGGGCACGTATTCATGGCAGCAAGGCGGTCATACAGCAGAACAAATACCAGATATGCACAGACAAGAAATACGGACAGAAGTGTGTCCGGAATGTACGTATATGGAAATACAGTGACAAAGCCGGCATATGAGCCGGACCGTGAGAACGTGCGTCCGCAGCGGCCCAAAAGAAGGGCGAGCAGCCAGGTCCGCAGAAACAGAAAACAAGCCATGCACATGAATCCCGCCTATGTGATTTTTCTAACCGTGGCAGCCATTGCAGCACTGGTGATCTGTATTAACTATATCCAGCTGCAGTCGACCATCACGGAACATTCTAAAAAAATCACTTCCATGCAGGAGGAGCTTGCACAGCTGAAGGAAGAAAACACTACAAGAGAAAATGCGGTGCTGGATTCCGTAAATCTGGACGAGATCCGGGATAAGGCTCAGAACGAGCTTGGAATGGTATATGCTTCACAGGATCAGATCATCAACTATGAAGATCCTGCGGCAGACTATGTGAAACAATATGAAGACATTCCGGAAAGCGGAGTTTTGGCACAGTCGGACAACAATGCAGGATAGGTGAATCTATGGCAAAACAGACAAAAACTTTCTTTCGGAAAAAATTTTCCAAAAATATGCAGAAAAAGCTAGTACTGCTCTTCGTGGCAATCATACTAGCTTTTGTTTTCTTAATTGGAAGAATTACATATATCAATGCGGCAAATGGTGAGGATTATACGAGGATCGTACTGGACCAGCAGCAGTATGACAGCCGGACGATCCCCTTTAAACGGGGAGACATCGTGGACCGTAACGGTACAAAGATGGCTACCAGCGAACGGGTCTACAACGTGATTTTGGATGTCAAAGTGATGACCAGCGATGAAGACAGTATTGAACCAACGATCCAGGTCCTGAAGGACTGCTTCGAGATAGATGAGGAAGAGGTCAGAGACCTGATCGAGGAAAGTCCATCCAGCCGTTATAATATCCTGAAAAAAGGAGTAGATTACGAGACATATAAAAAATTTGAGGCTATTGATGAGGATGATGAGAATTATCCGGATGTAGCAGGAATCTGGCTGGAAGAAGATTATGTGAGAACATATCCCTATAACACACTGGCCAGCGACGTGATCGGCTTTACGGTAGACGGAAATGTGGGAAGCAACGGTATTGAAGCCTCCTATAATAATATCCTGAATGGAACAGACGGAAGAGAATATGGGTATCTGGATGAGACATCTACCGTAGAAAGGACCGTAAAAGAGGCGGTGAACGGAGATACAGTGGTGTCCACTATTGACCTGCAGGTGCAAAGCATCGTGGAAAAACACATCCTGGAATTTAACGAGCAGCATAAAAACGAGGCGTCTGCGGGAGAAGGAAGCAAGAATACCGCAGTCATCGTTATGAATCCTCAGAACGGAGAGATCCTGGCGGAGGCCTCTTATCCGAATTATGATCTGAACCAGCCCCGGGATCTGACGAAGTATTATACTCAGGAAACGATAGATGCTATGTCGGACGAAGAACAGCTGGAGACTTTAAACAGCCTTTGGAACAATTTCTGTGTCAGCGACACCTATGAACCGGGATCCACATTTAAGCCATTTACAATTGCGGCCGGGCTGGAAACCGGGATCCTGACAGGGGATGAGACCTATTATTGCGGCGGTGTACTGCATGTGGGGGATCATGATATCCACTGTAGTAACCGGGACGGACACGGAACCCAGACGCTGAAGCAGGCACTGGAAAATTCCTGTAATGTAGCGCTGATGGAGATCGGCGAGGCTCTGGGGGCAGAAGAGTTCTGCCGGTACCAGGAACTGTTCGGGTTCGGAGAATATACAGGGATCGACCTTCCGGGTGAAGGAGAGACCTCGGGACTGTTGTATACGCCGGAGAATATGGATGCGGCCAGTCTGGCTACCAATGCGTTCGGCCAGAACTTTAATGTGACCATGACGCAGCTTGCGGCATCTTTTTGTTCCTTGATCAACGGGGGAAATTATTATGAACCCCATGTGGTAAAACAGATTCAGGATGAAAACGGAAACGTGACAGAGAATATTGATCCGGTGCTGGTAAAGAAAACCATTTCCGAAGAAACCAGCGAAGTGATCAAAGATTACATGCTGGGTGTTGTACAGGAAGGGACAGGATCTTCCGCCGCGGTAGAAGGCTACGATATCGGAGGAAAGACCGGTACGGCAGAGAAGCTTCCCCGTGGAAACGGGAAATATCTGGTATCATTCATTGGATATGCACCTCAGGAGAATCCGGAGGTTGTGGTTTATGTGGTGGTTGATGAGCCCAATGTGGCGGCGCAGGCATCCAGTTCCTATGCGACAGAGCTGGCGTCGGGGATCATGTCAGAAATCTTCCCGTATCTGGGGATTACCAAATCGTCAGAGACGGCAGACACGCAGACGAATTAACAGAATAACCCTGCAAAATCCGTAATAAGTTATAGAAACGGCTTTTGCGGGGTTATTTTTATGCGAAATAAAACCTACAACAAACGGAAGATATTGATCGTATTTTTGTTTGCGGTACTGATCATTGCAGGGCTGATCGGACGTCTGGTCTATCTGATGGTCTTTGAAGCTCCATATTATCAGGAACAGGCCGAGGAGCTTCATGAAAGGGAGCGGGATATCAAGGCGGCCAGAGGGGAGATCCTGGACGTGAATGGAACTGTGCTGGCCACAAACCGCACCGTGTGTACCATCTCTGTGATCCACAGCCAGATCACGGATCCGGAGCGGGTGATCCGGGAACTTTCCAGGCTTTTGGAGCTGGATGAGGGAAGTGTCCGGAAAAAGGTGGAAAAGGTATCCTCTATGGAGCGGATCCAGACAAATGTAGATAAAGAAATCGGGGATCAGATCCGTTCTCTGGGGCTTGACGGAGTAAAAGTGGACGAAGATTATAAACGGTATTATCCTTACGATGAGCTGGCTTCCAAGGTGCTTGGATTTACCGGCGGGGACAATCAGGGGATCATCGGGCTGGAAGTCATGTACGAAGAATACCTGAAAGGGATCAACGGCAAGATCCTTACCACCACCGACGCCAGAGGGATCGAGCTCTCCCAGGTGGCAGAAGACCGGATCGAACCTGTGGCGGGAAACACGCTCCAGATCAGCCTGGATTATAATATCCAGACCTATGCCCAGCAGATGGCGGAGAAGGTAATGGAAGAAAAGAAGGCGGAAAAAGTAGCGATTCTGATGATGGATCCCGGAAATGGAGAAATCCTTGCCATGGTCAATGTGCCGGAATTTAATTTAAATGATCCGTTTACATTGAATACGGAGGACGGAGGTGCGGCGCTGTCTGACGAAGAAAAGCAGGAAGCTTTAAATCAGATGTGGCGGAACGGCAGTATCAATGATACCTATGAACCAGGATCCACCTTTAAGATCATTACGGCTTCAGCCTGCCTGGAGGAGGGGGTGGTGGATTTGGACGATACCTTCCAGTGTCCGGGATACCGGGTGGTAGAAGACAGAAAAATCCGCTGCCACAAGGTAGGCGGACACGGGGCCGAAACCTTCGTGGAAGGGATCAGGAATTCCTGCAATCCGGTATTTATTGATATTGGGCTCCGGCTTGGGACGGACCGGTTCTTTGACTATTTTCAGCAGTTCGGGCTGATGGATCAGACCGGAGTGGATCTTCCGGGAGAGGCAGGGACTATCATGCATAAAAAGGAAAATGTAGGACTGGTTGAGCTTGCAACCATGAGCTTTGGGCAGTCCTTCCAGATCGCCCCCATCCAGCTGGCGGCTACCGTAAGCTCTCTGATCAACGGGGGAGAGCGGGTGACGCCTCATCTGGGAGTGCGAATTCTGGATGGAGAAGGAAAGAAGGTGAAAGAGTTTTCCTATGGGTCCGGAGGGCGGATCGTTTCAGAAGAGACTTCTGCGCAGATGCGTACTTTGCTGGAGGGCGTAGTGGCAGAAGGCTCCGGGAAAAATGCCTATGTGGAGGGCTACCGGATCGGCGGGAAAACGGCCACCTCTCAGACACTGCCCCGCAGTGCGAATAAATATATCTCGTCTTTTGTCGGATTTGCGCCTGCGGACGACCCGCAGATCCTTGCTATATGCGTGATCTATGATCCTCAGGGGATTTATTATGGAGGAACGATTGCCGCACCTGTGATCGGGGACATCTTCCGGAACACATTCCCCTATCTTGGCATTGAAAAACAGTAGAAAATGAAGTATACTATGTAAGGTTAAAAAGAGAATTAACGGAGAAGATAAAGAGGTGGATTATGGATTATACGATATTTATGCCGGTACTGATCTCATTTGCATTAAGTGTTGTGATGGGACCGGTGATTATTCCGATTCTTAGAAAACTGAAGATGGGGCAGACAGAGCGCGAAGACGGCGTGCAGTCTCATTTGAAAAAGGCCGGGACTCCCACCATGGGAGGCGTGATCATCCTGCTTGCGGTGGTGATCACATCTGTGTTTTATATTCCCGCCTATCCAAAGATCATCCCGATCTTATTTGTCACACTGGGCTTTGGTCTGATCGGATTTCTGGATGATTATCTGAAGGTAGTAATGAAGCGCTCTGACGGACTTTATCCCAAGCAGAAAATGGCCCTTCAGATTGTTGTGACAGCAATCTTTGCGTTTTATCTGGTGAAATTTACGGATGTTTCTCTGGCAATGCTGATTCCGTTTTCCGGAGGACAGTACTTAAATATCGGCTGGCTTGCTATTCCGCTTTTGTTCTTTGCAGTGATCGGAACGGTTAACGGTGTTAACTTTACCGATGGGCTTGACGGACTGGCTTCCAGCGTGACAGTGCTGGTGGCTACCTTCTTTACGGTGGTGGCAGTGGGGACGGAAAGCGGGATCTCCCCGATCACCTGTGCGGTGGTGGGAGCGCTGTTAGGCTTCCTGTTATTCAATGTATATCCTGCCAGTGTGTTTATGGGAGACACGGGGTCCCTGGCACTGGGAGGGTTTGTGGCTTCCACGGCTTATATGCTGCAGATGCCTATTTTTATCATTATCGTAGGGCTGATTTATCTGGTAGAAGTATTGTCTGTCATCATTCAGGTCACATATTTTAAGAAAACCGGCGGAAAAAGAATTTTTAAAATGGCGCCGATACATCATCATTTTGAATTATGTGGATGGTCAGAGACAAGGGTGGTCGCTGTATTTTCAATTATCACCGCACTTCTGTGCCTGATCGCACTGATGGCAATGTAGGAGGAACAGGTCAATGGATGTAAAGGGGAAAAATGTACTGGTGTTTGGCGCGGGGATCAGCGGGATCGGCGCTGCCGGACTCCTGGAAACACATGGCGCTTCGGTGATTCTTTATGATGGGAATCAGAAGTTAAAAGAAGAGAGCTTACAAGAAAAACTGGGGAAAGGAAGTAAAGTCAGGGTAGTGATAGGAGAGCTTCCCCGCGAAACTCTGGATACGCTGGATATGGCGGTTTTAAGTCCCGGAGTGCCTACAGATCTTCCGATCGTGCAGGAAATGAAAAAGACAGGGGTCTCCATTATCGGTGAGATTGAGCTGGCATATCAGTTTGGAAAGGGAGACGTGCTTGCCATCACCGGGACCAACGGAAAGACCACAACCACCTCTTTGCTTGGCGAGATCATGAAAAATGCCAGAGAAGAAGTTTATGTGGTGGGAAATATCGGTAACCCTTATACGAAAGTAGCGGGAGAGATGACAGATCAGGCTGTCACGGTAGCAGAGGTTTCCAGCTTTCAGATGGAGACAATTTGTGAATTCCGGCCAAAGGTGAGCGCAATCCTGAATATCACGCCGGATCATCTGAATCGGCATCATACCATGGAAGCTTATATCCAGGCAAAGAAAAATGTGGCAAAGAATCAGACAGAGGAAGACTACTGCATTCTAAATTATGAGGACAAGGTTACAAGAGAATTTGGAAAGAATATAAGAGCGAAGGTTCTATATTTCAGCAGTCAGCGTAAACTAGAAGAAGGGATCTGGCTTGAGAATGGAGGCCTGTTCCTGAGCTTTGGCGGAAATGAGGAGCTGATCTGCCATACCGACGAGCTGAAGATCCTGGGAACGCATAATTTTGAAAATGTGATGGCGGCTGCAGGCATGGCGTATGTCTATGGCGTGCCGATGGAGATAATCCGGGATACGGTGAAGTCTTTTGGCGGTGTGGAACACCGGATCGAATATGTAACGGAAAAGAACGGTGTGGCATACTATAATGATTCCAAAGGAACCAATCCGGATGCGGCGATCAAAGGAATCCAGGCAATGAAGCGTCCAACGGTTCTGATTGGAGGCGGATACGACAAGGATTCTGAGTATACGGAATGGATCGAAAGCTTTGAGGGGAAAGTGAAAAAGCTGATCCTCCTTGGCGAGACGAAGGAAAAGATTGCAAAAGACGCTGAAAAGTGCGGGTTTACAGACTATCTGTTTGCGGAAAGCTTTGAAGATGCCGTACATCTTGCGGTGGCGCAGGCGGTTCCGGGAGACGCGGTTCTTTTGTCCCCGGCATGTGCAAGCTGGGATATGTTTCCAAGCTATGAGGTACGAGGAGATAAGTTTAAAGAGATCGTAAATTCCTTATAAGGAGAAGCATAGATTGAGCGAACCGGAAAAAAGGAAATATGATGTGACAATGATGGCGGCATTATGTATGTTGGTGCTGGCAGGGCTTCTGATCCTCTATAGTACCAGCGCATATAACGGTCAGATCAAGTTTCAGGATCCCTTTTATTATCTGAAGAAGCAGCTGTTTGCCACGGCTCTTGGAGCTGCGGGGATGTATGCGGCGGCCCGGATCGATTATCATTTGTGGCGGCATGTGGCAGTGCTTGGGTATCTGGCGGCGGTCCTCTTGTCAATAGCGGTGTTGTTTGTAGGAGATGAATACAATGGGTCCAAAAGATGGCTGTCTTTGGGCCCTCTTTCTTTTCAGCCCTCAGAGTTTGCAAAAGTGGCAGTGATCCTCTTTCTCGCCCATGTGATCACGAGAAATATCCAGGAAATGGGAAAAATGCGGACCCTTCTCAAGATTATGGCCATGATCCTTCCCATCGTGGGCCTGGTAGGCGCAAGCAACCTGAGTACCGCGATCATCATTCTGGGGATTGCGGTCGTGCTGGTATTTGTGGCCAGCCCCAAGTATGGACAGTTTGTGGTCATGGGACTGCTGGGAATGGGATTTATGGGAGTTTTTCTGGCCCTTGAGAGCTATCGCCTGGAGCGGATCGCTATCTGGAGAAATCCGGAAGACTATGAGAAAGGTTACCAGACGCTTCAGGGGCTTTATGCCATCGGTTCCGGGGGACTGTTCGGCAGAGGACTGGGAGAAAGTGTACAGAAGCTGGGATTCGTGCCGGAGGCCCAGAATGATATGATATTTTCCATTATCTGCGAAGAGCTGGGACTCTTTGGCGCCGGGATCATTCTTCTTTTGTTCCTGATCCTGATCTGGCGGTTTTACGTGACTGCCTCCCGGGCGGAGGATCTGTTCGGCGCACTGATCGCATCCGGAGCCATGGCGCATATGATGATCCAGGTGATCTTAAATATTTCTGTTGTGACCAACACAATACCGAATACGGGAATTACACTGCCTTTTGTCAGCTACGGCGGTACTTCCGTGGTATTTCTGCTGATAGAAATGGGGCTTGTATTCAGTGTGTCATCTTTGGTAAAATAGAAAAAACAGATTTTGGAGTAAATAATTGATTTTTAAGGGGAGTATTACATATGGGAAAAAAAGGAACAAAACGGAAGTCGCATCGGCTGTATGCCTTTGTGGTGCTTCTGCTCGCCGCGGCCATCCTGGCTTTGGGCGTGCTGATTCTTTTCTATGTACAGGAAATTGAAGTGGACGGAAACGAATACTGTACGGACCAGCAGATCGTTGATACAGTAAAGAATGATAAGTATTCGATCAATACGCTGTATATACTGGCTAAATATGCAGTGGGAAAAGGCGAATCCCTGCCTTGCCTGGACAGTATCAAGGTCAGCCTGAAGGCGCCGTGGGCGCTGAAAGTAAAGGTGGAAGAAAAACCCATTGTCGGTTATGTGGAAAATGAGGATCATTATGCATACTTCGATCAGGAGGGAATGGTGGTGTCTGAATCCACGGCGTTGATCGAGGGGCTTCCGTGTATTGAGGGAATCAGCATGAAAGATATAAAGCTTTACGGGCAGCTGGAAAGTGAGGACAGTAAAATTTTCCAGGAAATCCTGGAAGCATCCCAGGAGGTGGTAAAGTACGAGCTGAACGTGGACCGGATCGTATGTAAGGGAGATGAGATTTATCTATATATTGGAAAAGTATACGTAAACCTGGGAAACAAGGTGTCTTCCAGCCAGGTGGCACAGGTGCCGCCGATTCTTGAGAAACTGGGGGATCAGGAAGGAACCCTGCATCTGGAAAATTATTCGGAGTCGAGCGGTACGATTACCTTTGATATTGGAGAAATTCCGCAATAAAAAAAAGAAAAATGGGGAAATTCTATTGATATTTTATACAAAAGTCTATATTATATAGTATATATGGCAAAGTGAACAATTTCCTTGCCTATATATGGGATGTATAATATATATAATAAGGATAACAAAGGAGGAGAAACCCTTGCTAGAGATTAAGACAAACGAATCAGAAGCGGCGGCAAAAATTATTGTTGTTGGAGTCGGCGGCGGTGGAAATAACGCAGTAAACCGCATGATCGACGAACAGATTGCCGGCGTTGAATTTATTGCTATTAATACAGATAAACAGGCACTGCAGTTATGTAAAGCTCCGACACTGATGCAGATCGGTGATAAGATCACAAAAGGACTGGGAGCCGGCGCAAGACCAGAGATCGGAGAAAAGGCGGCAGAAGAAAGTGCGGAGGAGATATCCGCGGCACTGAAAGGTGCGGACATGGTATTTGTAACCTGCGGTATGGGAGGCGGAACCGGAACAGGTGCCACACCAGTAGTTGCCCGGATTGCGAAAGAGCAGGGTGCACTGACAGTCGGAGTAGTGACAAAGCCCTTTAGTTTTGAGTCCAAGATCCGCATGAACAATGCACTGGCAGGAATTGAAAAATTAAAAGAAAGCGTTGACACCTTGATTGTTATCCCGAATAATAAGCTTTTGGAAGTTGTAGACAGACGTACCACCATGCCGGAGGCGCTTAAGAAGGCTGACGAAGTGCTTCAGCAGGGTATCCAGGGTATTACCGACCTGATCAATGTACCGTCTCTGATCAACCTGGACTTTGCAGACGTACAGACTGTCATGACAGACAAGGGAATTGCACATATCGGTATCGGACAGGGACGCGGCGACGACAAGGCACTGGAAGCAGTAAAACAGGCTGTTGCAAGTCCGCTGCTTGAGACCACGATTGCAGGTGCATCTCACGTGATCATCAATGTATCCGGTGACATCACCCTGATGGATGCTTCCGATGCGGCTGAGTATGTTCAGGAGCTTGCAGGAGAAGAGGCGAGCATCATCTTCGGTGCGATGTATGATGACTCCAGGGCTGACGAAGCTACGATCACTGTTATTGCTACAGGACTTCATAATGTAGAGGGAAGTGCTTCTAAATTAAAGTCAAGACTGGAGAATCCAAGGATGGCCACTGCGGGACGCACAACAACACATACAGCTTCGCATACGGCATCACATGCACAGAGCTTTGAAAGACCGCGCGCAGCGTCCGCGGCGCCACAGAGCAGTTCATCCAGGCTGGATCTTGGTATGGCTCCTACAAAAAATGGCGGAACAGCTGGTGTAAAGAGACCGGCAGGCGGCACAGTGCCTACTCTGGAAACACCGAAAACTCCTACCAGCAAGGTGAAGGAGCAGTCCATCAAGATTCCGGATTTCTTTAAAAAATAATTGATATTACATCTTATGTCAGGCGTACGTTTATAGTACGCCTGATTCTTTCTTTTTCATATTTTTTCAGATTCAATTTCCAAATACAAAACTTAAAAATCTTTCTAATGAACGATGTTCGTGTCGAAAAAAAGTGGAATCTTGCTCCACCGTCTGACAAATTCTTTATGCCCCAATCCGTATAATAGAACTTGCCTCTGGAACCGGACGGCTCCAGGAAAGGAAAGAAGGTGAACTGTGTATTATGAATTATACATAGATTTATTTTTCGCGGAGAATTTTATGATGGATTCCCTTCTGCTCCTGTTTGCCGCCAGGATTTCGAAGCGCCAGGTGAAAAGGAAGAGGATTTTTCTGGGGGCAGCGGCCGGATCCCTTCTGACCTGTCTGGTCATAGCGCTTCCTATACCGTCCGCGGCGCTTAAAATGATACTTTTCCATGGATTTGTAAATGTTTTTATGTTGAAAGCGGGACTTGGCGTGAACTGGGGAAGGGACCTTGTGTATGCGTGGATACTCCTGTATGTCAGTGGATTTCTGCTGGGAGGCGCAATGATGGTTTTCCGCCCTTATATACAAAGTCTGAGCCTGTTTTTCCTGCTGGCTGTCGGGAGCTATTACCTGCTCCTTAAGGTGTGGGAGCTGATCACTGCGTTTTCCCGGCAAAAGGGCTTTCAGTGTACGGTACTGGTCTCCTGCAAGGGGCGCACGCTGAAGCTTCAGGCGCTCATCGACAGTGGGAACAGCCTGAGAGACGCACAGTCCGGAAAACCGGTCCATATCGTCGGCAGGCAGGCCATCCGGGGACTGTGGAAGGATGAGCCGGTTACAGGACTTAGGTATGTGAGTTATCACTCTGTAGGCAGGGAAAACGGCATAATGCCCCTTCTGGAGCTTGACCGGATGAAGATTCTGAGACGGCGGGGGAATGAGACGGAAACGATAACAATTGATCGCCCGCTGGTGGCCGTCTGTGAGGAGGAAAAGGTCACGGAACAGTACGACATAATTTTAAATCTAGATATCTGAATGGGAGGACTGAAATTTGATGATCAAAGTAGCTGTACCACATCGTTTTAAACTGAAAGTAGTGCCGGATTTCCGCACATTCTTCTTTCCTGACAGAAGAGAGATCCATTATATCGGCGGAGCGGATATCCTTCCGGCGCCCCTTGATCTTGAGGAAGAGGCAAAAGCCATAGCAGATCTGGGATCCGAGAGAGATGAGCAGGCCAGAAAGCTTCTGATCGAGCATAATCTCCGGCTGGTGGTATATATCGCGAAAAAGTTTGACAATACCGGCGTGGGAGTGGAGGATCTGATCTCGATCGGCACCATCGGGCTTATCAAAGCGATCAATACCTTTAATCCGCAGAAAAATATCAAACTTGCCACGTATGCATCCCGGTGTATTGAAAATGAGATCCTCATGTATCTGAGGAGAAACAATAAGACCAGGCTGGAGGTGTCCATCGATGAGCCTTTGAATGTGGACTGGGACGGCAATGAACTGCTCCTGTCAGATATCCTGGGGACGGAAGAAGACACGATCTACAAAGACCTGGAAAATGAAGCAGAGCGAAAGCTTCTGAACCGGGCGATCGGCCGGCTGTCCGGAAGAGAGCGGGCGATCATAAAGATGCGTTTCGGACTCGGCACGCCGGACGGAGAGGAAAAGACCCAGAAAGAGGTGGCAGACATGCTGGGGATTTCCCAGTCCTACATATCCAGACTGGAAAAGAAGATTATGAAAAGACTGAAAAAAGAGATGGTGAAATATTCATAGCCTGGCCCGTCAAATCATGCTACAATAAAAAGAAAAAGGGGTTGGAGCGTATGAAACTTACCTGTATCGGCGCGGCCCATGAAGTGACGGGAAGCTGCCACCTTCTGGAGGCCTGCGGTAAACATATTCTGATCGACTGCGGAATGGAGCAGGGACCGGATCTTTATGAAAACCAGGAACTGTCGGTGGCGCCGGGAGAGATTGATTTTATCCTGCTGACCCATGCGCACATCGATCACTCCGGAAATATCCCGCTTTTATGCAAACATGGGTTTAAGGGGGATATCGTGACCACCTTTGCCACTGCGGATCTTTGCAGCATCATGCTCCGTGACAGTGCTCACATCCAGGTGTCAGAGGCACAGTGGAGAAACCGGAAGGCGAGGAGAAGCGGAGAAGCCCTGTATGAGCCTTTGTATGATATGCAGGATGCAGATGCGGCGGTAAATCTTCTGGCCCCCTGTGATTATGATCAGAAGATCACGCTGTGCGAGGGAATAGAGGTCCGCTTCAATGATATCGGCCATCTTCTGGGCTCCGCCAGCATTGAGGTGTGGGTCACAGAAGGAGAAGTGTCAAAAAAGATCGTATTTTCCGGAGACGTAGGCAATACAGACCAGCCGATCCTGAAAGATCCAAAGCCGGTGAAGGAGGCGGACTACGTGGTCATTGAGTCTACATACGGAGACCGTACCCACGGGGATGAGCGGCCGGATTATGTGAAGGAATTTACCAGGATCCTGAGAGAGACCTTTGACCGGGGAGGCAATGTGGTGATCCCCTCCTTTGCGGTGGGGAGAACCCAGGAACTTCTCTATTTTATCCGAGAGATCAAAGAAAAGGATCTGCTTCCGGAATATCCGGGATTTGAGGTATACGTGGATAGTCCGCTGGCGATCGAGGCCACCAGTGTATTTAATAAAAATGTCCGCTCCTGTTTTGACAAAGAAGCGCTTGCCCTGATCGAGCAGGGGATCAACCCTCTGGTTTTCCCGGGACTTAAGACTACAATTACCAGCGAGGAGTCTAAGCTGATCAACTTTGATGAAAAGCCCAAAGTCATCCTGTCTGCTTCCGGTATGTGTGAGGCGGGCCGGATCCGCCATCATCTGAAGCACAATCTCTGGCGGCCGGAATGTACCGTCTGCTTTGTAGGATATCAGGCTGTAGGGACGCTGGGCAGAAAGCTGATAGAAGGCGCCGGGAGCGTGAAGCTGTTCGGTGAAAATATCACAGTAAACGCGAAGATCGAGGTCCTGAACGGGATCAGCGGCCATGCGGATATGAACGGACTGATCCGGTGGCTGGAGGGCTTCGAAACAGAACTGGAACGGGTGATCGTGGTACATGGAGAGGATGCGGTTACAGATTCTTTTGCAAGCCTGGTGGAAGACAAGATCGGCTGTCCGGCCTTTGCGCCTTATTCCGGAGGCTGTGTGGATCTGGCGGCAAACCAGATCATAAGCGAAGGTGTAAAGATGCCGAAAAAGGCTGTGGAGAAGCCGGCCAGAAGCCGGGCTCAGGCGGCTTTCGAACGGGTGGTGGCCGCTGCCAAACGTCTGCTTGAAGTGGTATACAAAAATGAAGGTCTGGCAAACAAAGAACTGGCAAAATTTGAAAGTCAGATCCAGAATCTGGCTGACAAATGGGATCGCTGACAGACAGAGGACGGATAGTAGAAAAAGCCCGATTTGTCAAGGACTAAAAGTTTTTTTATTTGAGATGAAAAAAGAATAACCAGAAGCCATATGGAGAATCATTTTACTAGATAACATACATTTATCTGGCAGGAGGTTCTTAGAATATGGCACAGGGAAAAGTAGAGATCTGCGGGGTGAATACGGCGAAGCTTCCGGTTCTCGGCGAAAAAGAAAAGGAAGAGTTGTTTGCACGTATCAAGAAAGGGGACGAGCAGGCAAAGGAAGAATATATCAAAGGCAATCTCCGGCTGGTCTTAAGTGTGATCAAGAGATTCGGCGCAAGCAATGAGAATCCGGATGATCTGTTTCAGATCGGCTGTATCGGGCTTATAAAGGCCGTCAATAATTTCAATACAGAGCTGGATGTGAAATTTTCCACCTATGCGGTGCCGATGATCATCGGAGAAATCCGCCGGTATATGCGGGATAATAATTCCATCCGTGTCAGCAGGTCTCTGCGTGATACTGCTTATAAAGCGATTTACGCAAAGGAAAACTATGTAAAGCGTAATCTGAAGGAGCCTACGGTCCAGGAGATCGCGGATGAGATCGGGATATCCAAGGAAGACATCGTATTTGCCCTGGATGCAATACAGGTTCCCATGAGTCTGCAGGAACCGGTTTATAATGACGGCGGAGATGCCCTCTATGTAATGGATCAGTTAAGCGACAGCAAAAACAGAGAAGATAAGTGGGTAGAGGATCTGTCGTTAGAGGCGGCCATGGATCATCTGAGTGAAAGAGAGCGGTATATCATCCGTTTGAGATTCTTTGAAGGAAAGACACAGATGGAGGTGGCTGAGGATATCGGTATTTCCCAGGCCCAGGTCAGCCGGCTTGAGAAACATGCCCTGCGTGTAATGCGTCAGTATTTAAGCTGACAGATGTTTTTTTGAGTTTTAGCCGGCCGGGACTACGGCCGGCACTTTTATGGTTTTTCGCATACAAAAGAATAGTCTTGCATTTTCCGGGGACTCATACTATGATAATGGCAGAAGGGAGACAGGAAGATGAAGGCTTGTATATTTGATTTGGACGGGACGCTGACAGATACGCTGGAGTCTCTTGCGTATTCGGTGAAAGCTACCCTGCGGGAGATGGGGCTTCCCGAGATTACGACAGAGCAGTGCAGAAGATTCGTAGGAGACGGGGCGAAGGTCCTGATGGAGCGTTCGCTCCTTGCGGCAGGAGAGAAAGATCTTTCCAGGCTGGAAGAAAGTCTTGCCGTATACCGGCGTATATTTGATGAAAACTGTACATATCATGTAACACCATACCAGGGAATTCCGGAACTTCTGCAGAGCCTGAAGGAAAAAGGCGTTCTGCTGGCTGTGTTGTCGAATAAGCCTCACGAGCAGGCCGTGAAGGTGGTAAAAGAGATATTTGGTGAGAGATGGTTTGATTATGTGTCCGGCCAGCAGGAAGGGATTGAAAAGAAACCCGATCCGGCAGGGGTCATACATATCATGGAGACCTTGAAGCTTACGAATGAGGAGTGTCTGTACGTGGGAGATTCGGAAGTGGACGTACGGACAGGGAATAATGCAGGGGTACGGACCATCATTGTATCCTGGGGATTCCGTACCCGGGAGGAATTAAAAGAGGCTGGCGCAAGGACGGTGATTGACAGCCCGCTGGAGCTGCTTTCATATATGTGAGCCGATAGGACACTGTCTGCCGGCAGTGTCAGATCCAGATAGAAAATGTAAGGAGGGATGCGAAAAGATGTATGAGTATGATGAAGAATGTCTGAAAACATTTCTGAAAAAGCAGGGGCAGCTGTTTGATGAGCCGGTGGCGGAGACGCTGGAAGAAGCAGAAGCGTTTCTGGAGGACTGCATGGCAGTGATCGCAGATAGTCTGGATGAAGTAAAGTCCTATCTGGAGGAAGAAGGAATGGATATCGACGGGATGAGTGCGGATGAGATCGAAGATGCTTCAGAGATATTCCCGCTTCCGGATGGACGGTACCTTATTGTTGAAGGATAAGTTACAGAAAGGAATATGAAAAGCCTCAGCTATTCACTGGCTGAGGCTTTTTTTAGTGCGTCTCCGATGGCGCCTAAGATCAGCTGAGAAGTGTAAGGACTGTCAGAGGAATACTGAATATTTTCCAGTGACTGACTGTCATAAATCTGTTCCGCAATATCCTCGATGGCCGGCTGGACCAGGGGATACATGGCTGCTACAGATTCATCCAGGTTGGAGAAGCGGATGGAATTGATGTGAGATTCATCTACCGTGACTTCTACCTCCAGAGCCGTATTGTTTAAGGTGACGTCAGAGGTATAGACCCCCGGGATATATTTTTGCTTGCTGTTTTCAGATTCATTTTTATTTGGAAGGAACATAAATACCAGCAAAAGGATCAGAAGCAGTGCCAGGGCTGCGAATATGACGGTATAAATGATCTCCTTCATATGCAGCACGACGATTTTTGTTTTGGAACTCATAAAGCCCTCCTTTATCATGTATCATGATCGTTACTTTCTATAATGTATGAGCAAAAAGCGGAAATTATTCATAACATTTATGCGTGACAAAAGGGAAGGGTTCCTGTAGAATGAATTAGGATAACTGTAGGAGGCGATAGGATATGTTTATAATTGCAGGACTGGGCAATCCCACGCTTCAGTATCGTGGGACCAGGCATAATGTGGGATTTGATGTGATAGATACACTGGCAGATAAATATAATATAGCTGTAGAGACCAGAAAAAGCCGGGCGCTGATCGGCAAAGGCATCATAGCGGGACAGAAGGTGCTCCTTGTGAAGCCACAGACCTATATGAACCTGAGCGGGGAAAGTATTGGAGAACTGGTTAGCTACTATAAGGTGGATGAAGAGCAGGAGCTCCTGGTGATTTACGACGATGTAAGTCTTGATGTGGGACAGCTCAGGATCCGCAGAAAAGGGAGTGCGGGCGGACACAACGGGATCAAAGATATCATCAGGCACCTGGGGACGGACGTATTTCCGAGGATCAAGATCGGCGTAGGGGAAAAGCCAAAAGGCTATGATCTTGCAGATTATGTACTTGGACATTTCTCCAGAGAAGAGCGGGAAATGATGGAAGAGGGCTATCAGAAGGCTGCGGAAGCAGTTGAGATGATCCTTGCGGGAGAGCTGGACGAGGCGATGAATGTGTTTAACAGGAAAGCAAAGCCTAAGGAGGCCATAGAATAGATGCAGGCATTGATCCATCCGCTTACGGAGCTGGCGGATTATGAAGAGATTGTCAAAAACAAAAGAAAGGGACCCGGAGCGATCCGGATCCTGGGATGCGTAAATTCCCAGAAGACGCATATGATGTACGGGCTTAGTGATGGCTGCCGCTATAAGGTTATCATCTGTTCCAGCGAGTCGAAGGCAAAGCAGATATATGAAGAATACCGTTTCCTGGACAGAAGCGTTTATCTGTATCCGGCCAAGGATCTTTTGTTTTATCAGGCTGACTTAAGAAGCAAGGAGCTGGTCAGGGAACGTATGGAAGTGCTGGAGGCCGTGATAGAAGGAAGGCCGCTGACGGTGGTGGCAAGCTTTGATGCGTTGATGGATTCCCTGCTCCCAAAGGAGATCATTGCAGGCAGGACCATCCGGGTGAGCTACGACGGCACACTGGAACTGTCCGCAATGGAAAAGGCTCTTGCAGACCTTGGCTACGAGCGTGTGGTGCAGATCGAAGGACCGGGGCAGTTTGCGGTACGGGGAGGCATTCTGGATGTGTTCCCGCTGACGGAAGAGTTGCCGGTGCGGATTGAATTATGGGGGGACGAAGTGGATTCTATCCGTACCTTTGATGTGGAAAGCCAGCGCTCGATCGAGAATCTGACAGAGGTGTCCATCAGTCCGTCCATCGAATTTCCGGGAGAAGGAGAGCAGGGCGTTTCTTTTCTGGATTATTTTCCGGCGGACGAGACCCTGCTTTTTTTAGACGAGCCGGTGCGGCTGATGGAAAAAGGACAGGGAGTAGAAGAAGAATTTATTGAGGCCCAGAAAAAAAGGGTGGAAAGCGGTTATGAATTAAAAGACGGAGAGGTGCGCCTCTATGGAACCGAAGAGATCTTAAACAGGATCAATACCTACAGCTCGATAGGTTTCTATGCGCTGGATATGCGATGTAAGGGGCTTCTTATCAGGGAGTCTTATCATATCCAGGCAAAGAGTGTGAACCCTTATAACAGCAGTTTCGAGCTGCTGATCCAGGATTTGAAACGACTGAAAAGAAACGGCTACCGGGTGGTGCTCTTATCTGGTTCCCGGACCAGGGCGAAGCGGCTTGCCGAGGATCTGCGGGATTATAATTTAAGCAGCTACTACAGCGACGATCTGGACCGGCTGGCAGAGCCGGGCGAGATCATGACTGCCTATGGACATGTGGCAGAAGGATATGAATATCCGATGCTGAAGTTTACCGTGATCTCGGAGACGGACATTTTCGGCAAGGTAAAAAAGAAAAAGAAGCGGAAGACCTATGAAGGGCGGAAGATCCAGAGCTTTTCGGAGCTGAAGCCGGGCGATTATGTAGTGCATGAAAATCATGGCCTTGGGATTTATCAAGGGATCGAGAAGATCGAGGTGGATAAGAGCACCAAGGATTACATGAAGATTTCTTATGCGCAGGGAGGCAATCTCTATATTCCGGCTACCCAGCTGGATCTGATCCAGAAATATGCAAGTGCGGATGCCAAGAAACCAAAACTGAACCGGCTGGGGGGACAGGACTGGACCAGAACCAAGACAAGAGTTAAAGGAGCTGTCCGTGAAATCGCCAGAGATCTGGTAGAACTCTATGCGGCAAGGCAGGAGCAGGAAGGCTACGAATACGGGGAAGATACGGTCTGGCAGAAGGAATTTGAGGAAATGTTTCCGTTTGAGGAAACGGAAGATCAGCTGCTGGCTATTGACGCGGTCAAAAAGGATATGCAGAGTAAAAAGATCATGGACCGCCTGATCTGTGGAGATGTGGGGTACGGAAAGACAGAGATCGCTATACGTGCGGCTTTTAAGGCAGTGCAGGAGGATAAGCAGGTGGTTTACCTGGTACCTACGACCATTCTTGCCCAGCAGCATTACAATACCTTTGTACAGCGAATGAAGGATTTTCCCGTGCGGATTGATCTGATGTGTCGTTTCCGGACGCCGGCCCAGCAGAAAAAGACGGCGGCTGATACAAAAAGAGGACTGGTGGATATCGTCATCGGTACTCATCGTGTACTGAGCGATGATATGAAATTTAAGGATCTGGGGCTCCTGATCATTGACGAAGAGCAGCGGTTCGGGGTACAGCATAAGGAAAAGATCAAAAAGCTGAAGGAAAATGTGGATGTACTGACGTTGACGGCGACTCCTATTCCGAGAACGCTTCATATGAGCCTGATCGGAATCCGCGATATGAGTGTGCTGGAGGAAGCGCCGGAGGAAAGAATGCCGATCCAGACCTATGTGATGGAATATAATGACGAGATGGTAAGAGAGGCTATTGAGCGTGAGATTTCCCGTCAGGGACAGGTGTACTATGTATACAACAGAGTGGAGGATATCGCAGAGGTTACGGCCCATATCCAGAAGCTGGTGCCGGAAGTGACAGTAGCCTATGCGCATGGACAGATGAAGGAGCATCAGCTGGAGCGGATCATGTATGAATTTATCAGCGGAGAGATTGATGTACTGGTATCTACCACTATCATTGAGACCGGGCTTGATATTTCAAATGTCAATACCATGATCATCCATGATGCGGACCGGCTGGGGCTCTCCCAGCTCTATCAGTTGCGGGGCCGGGTTGGCAGATCCAACCGCATGGCCTATGCATTTTTGCTTTACAGACGGGATAAGATGCTCAAAGAAGTGGCGGAGAAACGGCTGGCGGCTATCCGGGAATTTACAGATCTTGGCTCCGGGTTTAAGATCGCTATGCGGGATCTGGAGATACGCGGAGCAGGCAATCTTCTGGGAGCTGAGCAGCACGGGCATATGGAGGCCGTGGGCTATGACCTTTACTGTAAGATGCTGAATGAAGCGGTGCGACTCCTGAAAGGGGAGATTAAAGAAGAGGATTTCACGACCACTATGGATCTTAATGTGGATGCCTTTATTCCGGATAGCTATATTCCGAATGAATATCAGAAGCTGGATGTCTATAAGCGGATTGCCGCTATCGAAAACGAGGAAGAGATGGAAGATATGACAGAGGAGCTGTTAGACCGTTTTGGGGATATCCCGAAGAAAGTGGAGAAGCTTCTTAAAGTGGCGGCCCTAAAGACAATGGCGCATGCAGCATATGTGACCAGCGTAGAGCAAAAGGGAGCCCGGTTTGTCTTTACGATGTATGAAAGGGCAAGGGTGGCGCCTCAGAGGATTCCTGAGCTGATCGAATCCTTCCATGGAGACTTAAGCATCCGTACAGATACGCAGGCGCCCTGCTTTTTCTACGAGAAGAAGGGCAGAAACAGGAAGGGAGAAACGGAGGATCCGCTGGAGATTGTGAAAAATGTATTAATTGGACTTAAGGGATTGATAGAAGCTTAAAAAAAGGCTATAATAAAACAGTTAACGGTGCAAAAGGAGGATATAGGAAGCAATGAAAAGAAAAGCAGGAATCTATGCGCTGGCGGGGCTTCTTGCGGCATCAGCCCTGACAGGCTGCAGCTCTTCCATCGACGAAAATGATGTGGCTGTCACGGTAGGAGATACCGAGATTACCGGTGCTGAAGCCAATTTTTATGCCAGATATACCCAGGCGCAGTATGAGACCTATTATGCGGGATATATGGGAGACGATATGTGGAACTCCGAAGCAGAAGAGGGACAGAGCTATGAGGAGTTTGTTAAGGATTCCATCCTGGACCAGCTGGAGGATATGGTACTCCTGGAGCAGCACATGGACGAGTATGATATTTCTTTATCCGATGCAGAAAAACAGGCCATACAGGAAGCGGCAGACCAGTTTGACGAGACCAATGGACTGGATGCGAAAGAGAAGGTATCCGGGGATGTGGATACTGTGGAGCGGATCATGACGCTGATGTCTATCCAGGAAAAGATGATGGATGCTATCCAGGCAGGAGTTGATACAGAGGTATCAGATGAAGAAGCAGCACAGAAGAGTATGCAGTATGTCTTTTTCTCATCCCAGACCACAGATTCCGCAGAAGGCACAGATGCGTCCGAAGAAGACGCGGAAACCGAAGACATGCAGGAGATTGTGGCGGAGACAGCTAAGGCCCAGGCAGAGTCTTTTGCAGAGACAGTAAAAGGCCAGGCGGATTTTGCGGCCTATGCATCCGAGCAGGGGCTGGAAGCGTCAACAGCTACCTTTGATGCCGAATCCCAAAGCCCGGCTCCGGAGGTGGTAGAAGCGGCGGACAAGCTGCAGGCAGGAGAAACTACCGGAGTGATCGAGACAGATACCGGCTATTATGTGGCAAGGGTGACAAGCCTTTTTGATCAGGAAGCTACTGATACAGAAAAGCAGAATATCATTGCCCAGAGACAGACGGATCTTTACAATGAAACTTGTGACGGTTGGAAGGAAGAGACGGATATAAAGGTTAACAACAGGGTGTGGGACAAGATAGATTTCCAGACATTGAGCGTAACCTATGTACAGGATGAAACTGAGGACTATGCCAATGAGGTACAGACAGACGACGTGGCAGAGCAGGAAGAAGAAGCATCCGAGTAACAGATTCAGCCGGTGACGGCATAAAGAAAGGTGGCCAGATCATTTGGCCACCTTAAAAATTAGAGTTTCAGGTTTTTAAAGAGATCTCCCAGGTTTGTCCCGATATTTTCTGATTTCGGGATCTCTACCTTTTCTACCGGAGCTTCTTCACGCTCTTCCAGGGCTTTCATGCTGAGGCTGATCTTGCCGTCCTTGATGCCGATGATCTTTACTTTCACCTCGTCCCCGACATTCAGCACATCTTTCGGAGATTTTACCCGTTTCTGGCTGATCTGTGAAACGTGTACCAGGCCGGACAGACCGTCCTCCAGACGGACAAAGGCTCCGTAATTCTGCAGAGACTCTACGGTTCCTGTCATGACAGTGCCGATCTGGATATTTGCGATTTTTTCTTCCATCGCTTTTTTCTCTTTTTCCTTCAGGATCTCACGGGCAGACAGCACCAGACGGTTTTCTGCCTCGTCTGCTTCGATGACCCGGACTTCAATATCTTTCAGAAGATAGGTCTCCAGATCCTCAATATAGGAAAGGGAAAGCTTGGATGCTGGAATAAAGCCGCGCAGTCCTTCTACCATAGCAATGGCGCCGCCATTGACGATTCCTTCTACCTTGACCGGAAGGATGGTCTTGTTTTCCATGTATGACTGTACAACGTTCCAGGGATTAGCATCATCAAAATGCTCCTCCAGGTCAGCCATTGTTGTTTCTTCCTGTAATAATTCTTCGCTCATAGTCTTAAAGTTCCTTTCTCAGAGTAGTTTTTGTATCCATATTTACATATTTCTTTCAGTATAGCATAATTTTCCGGACTTGTTCAAAGAAAAATGAATTCTTTATCTAAATTTATGGTTGACGAAAGGAAGAAAAGATGGCAAGCTTAAATTTAGGGTCATCTTTTATGGCAGATGTCGAGTGAGGTGTAGGAATTTATGGGAAAGAAATCAGGAAAAGTATATGTGGTAGGGCATAAGAATCCGGATACAGATTCCATCTGTTCTGCAATCGCATATGCTCATTTGAAAAAAGAAATTACAGGAGAAGAGTATGTTCCCAGAAGAGCCGGGCTTATCAATGAAGAAACAGCCTACGTTCTTCAGCGGTTCGGTGTGGACGCACCGCCTCTTCTGCAGAATGTCAAACTCCAGGTGAAGGATATCGATATCCACAAGATCGACGGTGTGGATCCGCAGATGTCTATTAAAGATACCTGGCAGAAAATGAAAGAAAATAATATCAAAACAATTCCTGTTCTGAAGGATGAAGAGCTGGTTGGAGTGATCTCTACCGGAGATATAGCTACATCCTATATGGACGTATATGACAACCGGGTACTGTCAGCTGCAAAGACTCAGTACCGCAATATTATCAAAACGCTGGACGGTACGCTGGTGACCGGCAACGAGCACGGGCATTTCACCAAAGGAAAAGTGGCGATCGGCGCATCCAATCCGGATCTGATGGAACAGTTTATCGAGAAAGACGATCTGGTCATCCTGGGAAACCGGTATGAGTCTCAGGCCTGTGCGGTGGATATCGACGCCAGCTGCCTGGTGGTATGCCAGAATGCGGAAGTGCCGGATGAGCTGATTAAAAAGGCGGAGGAGCAGAGTATTGTCATCATCCGCACGCCGCATGATACATTTACGGCGGCAAGGCTGATCAACCAGAGTATCCCGGTGAAATATTTTATGACAAAGACACCGCTGACCAGCTTCCAGCTCAATGATTATGTGGATGATATCAAGGAAGTTATGACGAAAAAGAAGTTCCGTGATTTCCCGATCCTGGACCGGCACGGACGGTTCCGCGGCTTTATTTCCAGGCGGCGATTCCTGGATGTAAGTAAGAAAAAGGTTATCCTGGTAGACCACAATGAGAAATCCCAGGCCGTAGACGGCATCGAGGAGGCGGAGATCGTGGAGATCATCGACCATCACCGGCTGGGAAATATTGAGACGGTAGGACCTGTATTTTTCCGGAATCAGCCGGTGGGCTGTACAGCGACGATCGTGTATCAGATGTATCAGGAGGCCGGGGTTAAGATCAGCCGGACGATTGCCGGACTTTTGTGCTCCGCGATCATTTCAGATACATTGTTGTTCCGTTCGCCCACCTGTACGGCAGTGGATGAAAAGACGGCCAAAAAGCTTGCGAAGATCGCAGAGGTCGATCTGGAACAGCTGGCCAGTGAAATGTTCCGGGCAGGAAGCAATCTGCAGGGCAAGAGTGCGGAAGAAATCTGCTTCCAGGACTTTAAGCAGTTTACGGTCAACGATATGGTATTCGGCGTAGGACAGATCAATTCGATGAATAAAGAAGAACTGGATGAGATCCGGCAGACCCTGGATCCTCATCTTCCAAAGGTATTGAAGGACCACAATCTGCAGATGATCTTCTTCATGCTGACAGATATCCTGGAAGAGTCCACAGAGCTTCTGTGCTGTGGAGCCGGGGCAAAGGAAAAGGTGCTGGAGGCCTTTGATCTCAGGGAGGATACAGACCGGATCATTCTGAAAGGCGTGGTATCCAGGAAGAAGCAGCTGATCCCTACGCTTGTGAGCACAATGCAGCAGTAGGAGATGACAGGAAAGAAAGGATAATATGCTATGGGAAGACAAGTGTGGAAGCCGGGGAATATGCTGTATCCGCTTCCGGCGGTAATGGTGAGCGCCGCCGACAAGGCAGGCAGTGCAAATATACTGACGGTGGCCTGGACAGGCACCATCTGTACAGATCCGGCGATGCTTTATATTTCCGTGCGCCCGGAGCGCTATTCCTACGGAATGATCCGGGAGACCGGAGAATTTGTCGTGAATCTTACGACGGAGGAGCTTGCAAAGGCCACGGACTGGTGCGGTGTAAAATCTGGAAGAGATGTGGATAAGTGGAAGGAAATGGGGCTGACAAAGGGGAAAGCGAGTACCCTTTCTTATGCGCCGGTGATCCTGGAAAGCCCGGTGAACATCGAGTGTAAAGTGACAGAGGTCAAGGAACTGGGAAGCCATCACATGTTTCTTGCCAGGGTAACGGCTGTTCAGGTCGATGAGAAATATATGAAGAAAAATGGAAAATTTGAGCTGAACCATACCGGGCTTCTGGCTTATTCCCACGGGGAATATCTGGGACTGGGCAAAAGCCTGGGAAGGTTCGGATGGAGTGTTAAGAAAAGATAGCTTCTGAAAAACTGCGGATATTCCGCAGTTTTTCTTGGCATACAGGAATGGAGAAGACTTATGGTACATGAATTTTCAAGGACGGAGCTCCTGATCGGAGAAGAGGCGCTTGGGAAGCTTCGAAGGACAACGGTCCTGGTGCTTGGAGTGGGGGGCGTAGGATCCCACTGCATCGAGGCCCTGGCAAGGAGCGGCGTGGGAAGACTGATCCTGGTGGATAATGATAAGGTGTCTCTTACTAATATCAACCGTCAGTCCATCGCGTATCACAGTACGGTGGGAAGGTATAAGACTGAAATCATGAAAGAAAGGATCCATGATATCTGTCCGGAGACAGAAGTCCTTACTTACGAAACCTTTGTGCTGCCGGAAAATATCGAAGAGATTTTCGAGATCCGTCCGGATTATATCATCGATGCCATCGATACGGTGACAGCGAAGCTTGCCGTGATCGAGAGGGCAAAGAAAGAAGAGATTCCATTGATCAGCTGCATGGGTACCGGCAATAAACTGCATCCGGAACTGTTTGAGATTGCGGACATCAGCAGTACATCCGTCTGCCCGCTCTGTAAGGTAATGAGAAAAGAGCTGAAGGCAAGAGGGATCCATGGGGTGAAAGTGTTATATTCAAAAGAGCAGCCTGTGGATGTATCCGGAAAAGAGACAGGAGAAGAAAAAGGGAGCAAAAGGTCGCTGCCCGGGAGTATTTCTTTTACGCCGCCGGTGGCAGGGCTTCTGATCGCCGGAGAGGCAGTCCGGGAAATCATTGGATGGGAAGGAAGATAGGAAGCAATGGATTTATTTGATTATATGCGGGAACAAAACCAGGAAAAGGAATCGCCGCTTGCGTCCAGACTAAGGCCCACGACTCTGGATGAAGTGGTGGGGCAGCAGCATATCATCGGGAAGGATAAGCTGTTGTACCGGGCAATCAAGGCAGACAAGCTAAGCTCTGTCATTTTCTATGGGCCGCCGGGAACCGGGAAGACAACGCTTGCAAAGGTCATTGCCCATACCACCAGTGCGGAGTTTACCCAGATCAACGCTACGGTAGCGGGGAAAAAGGATATGGAAGAGGTAGTAAAGAAAGCCCAGGATCTGCAGGGGATGTACCAGAAAAGGACGATCCTTTTTATAGATGAGATCCACCGGTTCAATAAAGGGCAGCAGGATTATCTTCTGCCGTTTGTGGAGGACGGGACGATCATCCTGATCGGCGCCACTACAGAGAATCCATATTTCGAGGTGAACAGTGCGCTGATTTCCCGGTCGGTTATCTTTGAGCTCTATCCCCTGGAGCCGGAGGATATCAAAACCTTGATCCGCCGGGCGGTTTATGATGTGGAAAAGGGTATGGGAAGCTATCAGGCGGTGATCGAGGACGATGCGCTGGATTTTCTGGCAGACATCTGCGGCGGAGATGCAAGAAGCGCTTTAAATGCAGTGGAGCTGGGGATCCTGACGACGGAGCGAAGCGAAGACGGAAAGATCCATCTGACTCTTCCGGTAGCCAGTGAATGTATCCAGAAGCGGGTGGTCCGCTACGATAAGACCGGGGATAATCATTATGACACGATTTCTGCCTTCATTAAAAGTATGCGGGGATCCGATCCGGATGCGGCGGTTTATTACCTGGCCAAAATGCTTTATGCCGGGGAGGATATCAAGTTCATCGCCCGCAGGATCATGATATGTGCGTCAGAGGATGTGGGAAATGCAGACCCTATGGCTCTTAACGTGGCGGTTTCAGCGGCTCAGGCAGTGGAGAGGATCGGTATGCCGGAGGCTCAGATCATCCTTTCGCAGGCAGTGACCTATGTGGCCACAGCACCTAAGAGCAATTCTGCAACAAATGCGATCTTTTCAGCGATGGAAAGCGTGAGATCTAAGAAAACGACGGTGCCTTCCCATCTTCAGGATGCGCATTATAAGGGCGCCGGAAAGCTGGGGCACGGTATCGGCTATCAGTACGCCCACGATTACCCACATCATTATGTAGAGCAGCAGTACCTGCCGGATGAGATCCTGGGTGCGAAGTTCTATGAACCCGGCGAGAACGGATATGAAAAGAAGATCGGGGAATGGATGAAATTTTTAAGGGGCGAGTAATCGCCCCTTAAATGTTATCCGTTTGATTCCAGAATAGTTCCATCGATTTTTACTGTCACCACCTGCCAGGGGATGAATTTTCCACTGGCCTTTAAAGCTTGGGTGGCGGCATGCTGGATCCCTCCGCAGCAGGGAACCTCCATGCGGACGATGGTCAGGCTTTTGATGTCGTTGCCCCGGATGATCTCCGTCAGTTTTTCAGTATAGTCCACCGGATCCAGCTTCGGACATCCGATCAAAGTGATATGGTTCCGGATAAAACGCTGGTGAAAATTGGCATAAGCGTAGGCGGTGCAGTCGGCTGCGATCAGAAGATGGGCGCCCTGGAAATACGGCGCGTTTACCGGGGCCAGCTGGATCTGCACCGGCCACTGGGAGAGCTGGCTTTGCGGGGCAGCTGATTCCAGGGGCGTTTTGGCGGCGCTGCAGTCGGAAGGTGTATGGCTGATGGATCTGGGGGCCTGGCCGGGACAGCCTGAGAAAGTCGGCTGTGCCTGAGAGCTGGAATCCTTTCTGGTTTTCAGATGAAGCTGGACGGCTTCCGGATCATAAGCGGCGGCCTCCCGCTCTTCAAAAGTGATGGCTCCGGTAGGGCAGGCCGGCAGACAGTCTCCCAGTCCGTCGCAGTAGTCGTCCCGGATCAGTTTTGCTTTTCCATTTATCATCTGGATGGCTCCCTCGTGGCATGCAGCCGCGCAGGCGCCGCATCCGTTACATTTTTCTTCATTTATCTGGATAATTTTTCTTATCATATGAAATCCCTCCTTGACTTGATGTCTGCAGTTTACTATAATTTCCTCCAAAAGTATGTTGGATTTCCAACGAAGGAGAAAAATTATGGAAGCATATCAGGACCTATTTGCGAAAATGCCGCTGTTTCAAGGAATAAGCAGGAAAGATTGTGAGAGTATCCTGCACTGTCTGGATGGCAGAAAAAGATATTTTCAGAAGCAGGAAGTGATCTGGTCAGAAGGCGAGCCTGCCAGAAAGGTAGGGATCGTCCTGAGCGGCTGCGTGCAGGTGGTCAGTGAGGATGTGTTCGGAAACAGGAATATCCTTGAGAAACTGATGCCGGGGGAATTGTTCGGGGCGGCCTACGCATGTGCGGGCGTGGGAGGAAGTCCGGTCAGTGTAGTGGCTGTGACAGACAGTCAGGTTTTCCAGGTGGATATACAGCGTGTACTCGAAGTGTGTCCGGCATCCTGCCCGTTTCATCAGCAGCTGATCCGGAATCTGGTGACGATCCTGGCCGGAAAAAATGTAATGCTCGGTGAAAAGCTGCGTCATCTGTCCAAACGGACGACCAGAGAAAAATTACTTTCTTATTTATCAGAAACGGCGAAGCAAAAGAATGCCCGGCATTTTGTGATTCCGTTTAACCGTCAGGAACTGGCGGATTATCTGTGTGTGGAGAGAAGCGCCATGTCGGCGGAGCTTTCAAAGCTCCGCCGGGATGGGGTCTTGGATTACCGGAAAAGTGAGTTCTGGCTTATTTGATATCCCGCTTCTGGAAATGGACCATTCCGATGAGAAGCGCTGCCAGAAAAAATCCGGCGGCAACGAAGAGTGCGCGGATCACGGAAGTTCGGGTAAGTCCGCCAAGCAGAGCATTCATATTAGCATCAATCAGATAATTAGATAATGTCATGGTTTTGCCTGTGAATTTTTTGACCAGCATTTCTCCCAGCATGGCAAACAGAGATAAAAATTCCAGGAAACAGATGTTAACGGCCAGCGATCCTCCATTTTGCCGGATGATAAAGCTAAACATTACGAAAACAGATATGAAGGCGAAAAAGAGCAAAAGCTCAAGTCCGGCTCCCCCGAGTGTCCGGGGCCAGTATCCCGAAGAAACAGGGCCAAATCCCCAGAGGATGGAAGCCGTGGCAGCTGCGAACAGGACGTAGACCAGAGTCAGAAAGGCTCCTGCGGCCATGCCTGTGATCAGCTTGGAGCCATAGAGGGCTGCCCGGCTGTACTGTCTGGAGGCCATGTTTTTGATGGTGCCATGGTTAAATTCGCTGCCTACGAACAGAGAGATGAGTACCGCCAGAATCAATGTTGTGTTGCCGGCAAAGAAGGAGAGGAGCTGGCCTGAACCGCTTAGCTCGTCGTAGCTTAAGGGTACGCCTTCCACAGAGACACTGACGCCGCTTTCCTCCAGCGTTTCCTGCTGTGAGGCGACCTGGGTCTCCATCTGGTCTCCCGCCAGACGATAGGTAAAATCCAGAAGAAAAACACTCCCGACAGCCAGAATTACCGTGACAGCCAGGCAGACCCAGAAATATCTGGCTTTTCTCAGTTTATAAAAGTCACTTCTTAATATATGTGTCATTTTTAGATTCCCCCTTGTATTTTCTTTAAGAAATAATCCTCCAGATCCATGACCGGTGTCCCGTCCGGGGCACTGCATCTTTGAATCAGCTGTTCCTCTGTAAATTCATCGATCAGTTTTCCCTGATGGATGATCCCGTAGCGCGTGGCAAATTTGGAAAGCTCTCCCAGGATGTGGGAGGAGATCAGCACGGTGATCTTGCGGTCGTGGTTTAGTCTCAGGATCAGGTCCCGAATCTCCTTGATTCCTTCCGGGTCCAGGCCGTTTGTCGGTTCATCCAGAATCAGGAATTTTGGATTTCCGATCAGAGCGATGCCGATTGCCAGGCGCTGCCGCATCCCCAGTGAAAAGTCCTTTGCCTTTTTCGTTCCGGTATCGTCAAGGCCAACCAGTGTCAGGATAGAATCAGCCTGGGATTCATTCCGGATGCCCTGGAGCTTATACTGGGCCAGGAGATTCTCCTTTGCTGTCATTCCTGGATAGAGTGCAGGAGATTCGATAACGGTGCCGGTAAATTTACGGCCCTCGGGCAGATCCGGGCTCCCGAACATAAGGATGGTCCCGTCATCCGGGGCGGCAAGTCCGGTGATCATGCGTATCAGCGTGGTCTTCCCGGCTCCGTTTTTCCCGATAAATCCATAGATATCACCTTCGTGGATGGTCATGGAAAGGTGATCCACCACAGTGCGGTGAGCGTAACGCTTTGTCAGCTGGTTTGTGCGTAATATGACACTCATATTTGTGCTCCTTTCAAATGTATTTATGTATTAGTGTATTATTAAGTTAATACAATAATATATTTAAGAAATGAATTTGTCAAGATAAAAAAAGAAGAAGATTGTATTTTTTATTTTCAGAAGCTATAATTTACATAGAAACTTTTAAATAGGAGGAAATGTCATGAAGGTTTATGATGCAGTGAACAAGACAGAGGTAGAGGTGGGCGGAACCAAGGGCCTGATCGAAAAGATGAAGGAAGGCCGGCAGGTAGACCTGTATCTGAAAGAAAAAAAGTCAGATGAGGACGGATACATGAGCTGGGATGTGGAGCACTGGTCCAGCGTAGACGGGAAAAGATTCATCCGCTGCTATTCATTAGAAGGAAGGGTCTTAAGCGAATCCACCGGACATAACATCTACGATCTGCAGAACGACTTCAAGCCCGAAGAAGCGGCAAAAGTAGAATTAAGCTAATAAAAAAAGAAGCAGAGATCCTGCTTCTTTTTTTATTGGGGACAGGGGGGGTTACAAAAAGGGACAGGGTGAAATGCGGTTGGGGACACCGTATATTGCGATTGGGGACGTACACCTGACGCAAAAGTGTACGTCCCCGTTTGAAAATTTTGTGAAAGGGTGTTGACAAACAAATAGCATAGTGCTAAATTAATAGTCGAAGATGTTAGCACTCATTTTTGGGGAGTGCTAATAAAGCCGAAAGGAGGAGGATGCATGGTAGCGGAACATGGACTTAGTGAGCGGAAGCTGAAGATCCTTCATGCGATCATCCAGAATTATCTGGAGACCGGGGAGCCGGTAGGGTCCAGAACTATTTCCAAGTACACGGACCTGAATTTGAGTTCAGCAACGATTCGTAATGAGATGGCGGATCTGGAAGAGCTTGGCTACATCCTGCAGCCTCATACGTCAGCAGGACGTATTCCTTCGGACCAGGGCTACCGCCTCTATGTGGATATGCTGATGGAGGAAAAGGAGCAGGAGTTAAATGAGATGCAGGAGCAGATGCTGGATAAGGCTGACCGGATGGAGCAGTTGTTAAGCCAGGCTGCCAGGGTGCTGGCCAACAGTACCAATTATGCGACCATGGTTTCAACTCCTGTGAGCAGCGCCAATAAGCTGAAATTCATCCAGCTGTCGGCCGTGGATGAGGAACAGATCATCGCGGTCATTGTGCTTGGCGGAAACGTGATCAAGAATAAGATCATCAACGTGGAAGAGCCCTTAAGCAATGAAAATCTTCTGAAATTAAATATGCTGCTGAACACGACGCTGACAGGGATGTCCATTGAAGAGATTAATCTGGGGCTGATCGCAAGACTGAAAGAGCAGGCCGGGATCCACAGTGGAGTGGTAGGAAATGTCCTGGACGCTGTGGCAGAGGTCATTCAGGTGGACAACGACATGCAGATCTATACCAGCGGAGCCACCAACATATTTAAATATCCGGAGCTCAGCGATAAGCAGAGCGCGCAGGAGATCATCAGTGCATTTGAAGAGAAACAGCAGCTGAACGAGCTGGTCACACAGACGCTGGCAAGAGAGGACAACACCGGAATTCAGGTATATATCGGCGACGAAACGCCGGTCCAGAACATGAAAGACTGCAGCGTTGTGACAGCCACTTATGAATTAGGAGAAGGCATGAAGGGAACGATAGGTATTATCGGTCCCAAGCGTATGGATTATGAGCATGTGCTGAAATCCATGAAACGTCTTCAAAATGAGCTGGATCAGATGTTTCATAAAAATGATGAAACATAGCCAATTAAGAAAGAAAGGTGGAAGGACCCTTGGAAAATAATCAGGAAAAGAGCCAGGAAGAAATGGTGAAGGAAGCCGTGGAAGAGGCAAAGAAGGCAGCCGGTGCAGAAGGTGATCCTCAGGATGAAAACAGGGACCCGGAGGAAGCAACGGCAGAAACAGCAGCTGACGCAGAAGAAGCAGAAGAAGTTGAGCAGGAGCCAGGGCAGGAGTCATCAGAAGCTTCCGACGATGGAGAAAAGAAAGAAAAGAAGTTTTTTGGTAAAAAGAAAAAAGACAAAAAAGACGAAAAGATCGAAGAACTGACGGATAAGCTGACCCGTCAGATGGCAGAGTTTGATAACTTCCGCAAGCGTACAGAAAAGGAAAAATCCCAGATGTACGAGGTTGGAGCGAAAGATATCATAGAAAAAATCCTTCCGGTGGTCGATAATTTTGAGCGAGGGCTTGGCGCGGTGACCGAGGAGGAAAAGGAAAATGCCTTTGTTCAGGGCATGGAAAAAGTTTACAAACAGTTAATGACAACCTTAGAGGGAATCGAGGTGAAACCGATCGAGGCAGTAGGCAAAGAATTTGATCCCAATTTCCATAATGCGGTTATGCACGTGGAGGATGAAAATCTGGGAGAAAACATTGTTGCCGAGGAGTTTCAAAAAGGTTATATGTACCGTGACTCTGTTGTGAGACACAGTATGGTAAAAGTAGCAAACTAACACCTGATACGCAGGGAAATCAATTGTAATAAATTATTTTAGGAGGAATTAGAAATGGGCAAAATCATTGGTATTGACTTAGGAACAACAAACAGCTGTGTAGCCGTTATGGAAGGCGGTCAGCCAACCGTTATCGCAAATACAGAAGGAGCAAGAACAACACCGTCTGTTGTGGCATTTACAAAGACAGGCGAGCGTCTGGTAGGAGAGCCGGCAAAGCGTCAGGCTGTTACCAATGCTGAGAGAACGATCTCCTCGATTAAAAGAGAGATGGGATCTGACTACAGGGTAACGATTGATGACAAGAAATATTCTCCGCAGGAGATTTCTGCAATGATCCTTCAGAAGCTGAAAGCAGATGCCGAAGGATATCTGGGAGAAAAAGTAACAGAGGCGGTCATCACAGTACCGGCTTACTTCAATGACGCACAGCGTCAGGCAACCAAGGATGCCGGAAAGATTGCAGGCCTGGATGTAAAGCGTATCATCAATGAGCCTACGGCGGCAGCGCTGGCATATGGACTTGACAACGAGAAAGAACAGAAGATCATGGTATATGACCTGGGCGGCGGTACCTTCGATGTATCTATCATTGAGATCGGCGACGGCGTTATCGAAGTATTGTCTACAGCCGGAAACAACCGTCTGGGCGGTGATGACTTCGACCAGAAGCTGACCGACTATATGATCGCTGAGTTTAAGAAACAGGAAGGCGTAGATCTTTCTAATGATAAAATGGCACTGCAGAGATTAAAAGAGGCTGCAGAGAAAGCAAAGAAAGAGTTGTCTTCCGCAACTACTACAAACATCAACCTTCCGTTCATTACTGCAACAGCAGAAGGACCGAAGCATTTTGACATGAATCTGACCAGAGCAAAATTTGATGAACTGACCAATGATCTGGTTATGAAGACATCCGAACCGGTGCAGAGAGCATTATCTGATGCGGGCATCACAGCAGCTGATCTTGGTCAGGTACTGCTGGTAGGAGGTTCCACACGTATTCCTGCTGTACAGGAAGAAGTGAAGCGTCTGACAGGCAAAGAGCCAAGCAAGTCTCTGAACCCGGATGAGTGTGTAGCTCTGGGAGCATCTGTACAGGGCGGCAAGCTGGCAGGCGATACCGGCGCAGGCGATATCCTGCTTCTGGATGTAACCCCGCTGTCACTGTCCATCGAGACCATGGGAGGCGTGGCTACCAGACTGATCGAGAGAAATACAACAATCCCGACGAAGAAGAGCCAGATCTTCTCTACAGCAGCAGATAACCAGACAGCTGTTGACATCAACGTAGTACAGGGCGAGCGTCAGTTCGCAAGAGACAATAAGTCCCTCGGACAGTTCAGACTGGACGGCATTGCACCGGCTCCGCGTGGAGTACCGCAGATCGAGGTTACCTTTGATATTGATGCCAACGGTATCGTAAATGTATCTGCAAAGGACCTGGGAACAGGAAAAGAGCAGCACATCACCATCACGGCAGGTTCCAATATGTCTGACGAAGAGATTGACAAGGCTGTCAAGGAAGCCGCTGCATTTGAGGCACAGGACAAAAAGCGTAAAGAGGGTATTGATGCCAAGAACGAGGCAGAAGCCATGGTATTCCAGACCGAAAAGGCACTGAAAGAAGTAGGCGATAAGCTGGACGGTGCTGATAAGGAAGCTGTAGAAGCGGACTGCAAGGCGCTGAAAGAGCTGCTTGAGAAGGTCAATATGGAAGAGATGACAGATGCACAGGTGGCAGAGATCAAGGCTGGAAAGGATAAACTGACTGAAAGCGCTCAGAAACTGTTCACAAAGATGTATGAGCAGGCAGGTGCGGCAGCAGGAGCTGCAGGAACAGGAGCAGGTCCGGATATGGGAGCAGGAGCCGGTCAGCAGGCAGGTCCCGCACCGGAAGGATTCCAGGGAGACGATGTAGTCGATGGAGATTACAAAGAAGTCTAATCTAAAATGATAAAAAAGTTTAATAACTAGAAAAGGGATAAATCATGGCAGAATCAAAGAGAGATTATTATGAGGTGCTGGGTGTTGGCAGAGATGCTGACGAAGCGACTCTGAAAAAAGCATACAGACAGATTGCCAAGAAGTATCATCCTGACATGAACCCCGGAGATGCGGAGGCGGAGAAAAAATTCAAAGAAGCCTCAGAAGCATATGCGGTGCTGAGTGACCCTGATAAGAGAAGGCAGTATGACCAGTTTGGTCATGCTGCTTTTGAGGGCGGTGCAGGAGGAGCCGGCGGATTCGGCGGATTCGACTTCAGTGGTGCGGACTTCAGTGATATCTTTGGAGATATCTTTGGAGATCTGTTCGGGGGCGGTCGTAGAGGCCGTGCGAATCAGGGGCCGATGAAGGGAATGAATATCCGCAAAAGCGTGCGGCTTACGTTTGAGGAGGCCGTGTTCGGCTGTGAAAAAGAGCTGGATGTGGTTCTGAAGGATCCCTGCCCGAAATGTCACGGAACCGGCGCCAAGCCGGGAACCTCTCCGGAAACCTGCCCGAAATGCGGCGGTAAAGGGCAGGTGGTTTATACCCAGCAGTCCTTCTTCGGAACAGTACAGAATGTCCAGACGTGTCCGGATTGTCATGGTACCGGAAAAATTATCCGGGACAAGTGCCCGGACTGCGGCGGAACAGGATATGTGTCAAGCCGTAAAAAGATTTCCGTATCGATTCCGGCAGGCATCGACAACGGGCAGAGCGTACGCATCCGGGAAAAGGGAGAGCCGGGCGTAAACGGAGGTCCCAGGGGCGACCTGCTGGTAGAAGTGACTGTGTCCAGACACCCGATCTTCCAGCGGCAGGATGTGCACATCTTTTCTACTGTGCCGATTTCTTTTGCACAGGCAGCACTGGGCGGAGATATCAGGATCAAGACAGTGGACGGAGAAGTGCTCTACAATGTGAAGCCGGGAACCAAGACAGATACCAAAGTGCGTTTGAAGGGCAAGGGCGTACCGTCTATACGGAATGCACAGGTCAGAGGAGATCACTATGTTACATTGGTGATCCAGACGCCGGAGCATTTGAGCGCAGAAGCAAAAGAAGCGCTGCGCCGATTTGATGAATTGTCAGGCAATACACTCGGAGCCCCGGAAAAGGAGCAGGGTGAAGGACGCAAGGGTAAAAAGAAGAAAGGCTTTATGGATAAAATGAAGGAGGCCTTTGAGGATTTGGAAGAATAGAGATGCAGGGAGAAGCTGCGGGATAAGTAATCCGATGGTACGGACTTATCCCACAGCTTCTTTTTAGATATATGCAATAAAATATAATATGAAAGACAAGAATCATAAAAATGTTAGCAATAAGCAAATTGACGGGAGAAGCTTTTTAGCCTATGCTTATGATAACAAGTTGTGAAAATATTTTATAGAGAGGAGAAAGATTGTGAAAACGCATACGAAAGGCCAAGTTACGATCCCTACAGACGTGGATGTGGTACCGGAGACACTGGAACTGGTAGAGCGTTGGGGCGCAGATGCTATCAGAGACTGTGACGGCACGGACTATCCGGAAGAATTAAAGGACGTAGACGCAAAAGTGTATTCCACTTATTACACGACGAGGAAAGATAATGAGTGGGCAAAGGCAAATCCGGACGAGATTCAGCAGATGTATATCATGACTCCGTTTTATACTGCGGTAGACAGTGAACTTAAGATCCATCTGATGAACCACCTGTATCCGGATATGCTGAAGGTAAATGATCACGATGACATCACAAAATGGTGGGAGGTTATCGACCGGACGACAGGGGAAGTCGTGCCGGTGGAACAATGGAGCTATGACGGAGATGCCGGGGATGTGACGATCCATGACGCGGCAGAGTTCCATGATTATACGGTCAGCTTCCTGGCATACATCATGTGGGATCCGGTACATATGTACAATGCTGTGACAAACGGCTGGACCAACTTTGAAAAGCAGATCACCTTCGACGTTCGTCAGCCGAAGACAAAGGCGTATTCTATGGAGCGTCTGCGTAAGTTTATTGCGGACAACCCGCATGTGGATGTGATCCGCTATACTACATTTTTCCATCAGTTCACACTGATTTTCGATGAACTTGCAAGAGAAAAATATGTGGACTGGTACGGGTATTCTGCTTCTGTGAGCCCGTATATCCTGGAGCAGTTTGAAAAAAAGGTGGGATATCCATTCCGGCCTGAGTATATCATCGACCAGGGCTATATGAACAATACCTACCGTATTCCTTCCAAGGAATTCCGGGATTTCCAGGATTTCCAGAGAAGAGAAGTGACGAAGCTGGCAAAAGAGATGGTGGATATCACACATGAGTGCGGAAAAGAAGCCATGATGTTCCTGGGCGACCACTGGATCGGTATGGAACCCTTTATGGACGAGTTTAAAAATGTAGGAGTGGATGCAGTCGTTGGAAGTGTCGGAAATGGATCTACCCTGCGTCTGATCAGTGATATCGAGGGTGTAAAATATACAGAAGGACGTCTTCTGCCATATTTCTTCCCGGATGTTTTCCATGAAGGAGGAGACCCGGTGAAAGAAGCAAAGGTCAACTGGGTGACGGCGAGACGTGCCATCTTAAGAAAGCCTATCGACCGGATCGGATATGGCGGATATCTGAAGCTGGCTATGCAGTTCCCGGAATTTATTGACTATGTGGAGAGCGTGTGCCAGGAATTCCGTACCTTGTATGAGAATATCAAAGGAACCACACCTTACTGTGTAAAGAAAGTAGCAGTTTTAAACTGCTGGGGCAAGATGAGAGCCTGGGGCAATCATATGGTGCACCATGCAATCTACTACAAACAGAATTATTCCTATGCCGGAATTATTGAAGCTTTAAGCGGCGCACCGTTCGATGTGCAGTGGATCAGCTTTGATGATATCCGGAAGAATCCGGCGATTCTGGATGATATCGATGTCATTTTAAATGTGGGGGATGCAGATACTGCTTATACCGGCGGAGACAACTGGACAGATGAGACAATTATTACCGCTGTGAAGAAATTCATATACAACGGAGGCGGTTTTATCGGCGTCGGTGAACCGGCAGCACATCAGCACGAGGGACATTTCTTCCAGCTTGCCACGGTTATGGGTGTAGAAGAAGAAAATGGATTTACACTGAATGTGGATAAATATAACTGGGATGAACATGATCATTTCATCACTGCAGACTGCCAGGGTGAGATTGACTTCGGAGAAGGAAAGAAAAATATCTACGCATATGAAGGCACCACGATCCTGAAACAGACAGACAAGGAAGTGCAGCTTGCGGTCAATGATTTTGGAAAAGGGCGAAGCGTTTACATCAGCGGACTTCCGTACAGCTTTGAGAACAGCCGCCTTCTGTACCGTTCCATCCTCTGGGCTTCTCACGATGAGGATGAGCTTAAGAAATGGTTCAGTACCAATTATAATGTAGAAGTACATGCCTATGTAAAGAACGGCAAATACTGTGTAGTCAATAATACTTATGAACCGCAGAGCACCACGGTATATAAAGGAGATGGCACAAGCTTTGACCTTGACCTGGAGGCAAACGGTATTTACTGGTATGAAATCTAAATAGTAAAAAGGAGAAATGGAATGAGAGAACTTAAGCTTCTCATCAAACCGGTCTCCTCTGCCTGTGATCTGAACTGTAGATACTGCTTTTACAAAGACGAGGCAGAAAAGCGGAAGGTAGCGGATCATGGTAAAATGACCAACGATACCATGCGCGCTATCGTGGATAAAGCACTTGCGGCGGCACAGACCTGCGTGTTCGGCTTTCAGGGAGGAGAGCCGACGCTCGCAGGTCTTTCCTTTTTCCGGGCATTTACAGCTTACGTGGAAGAAAGGAAGAGGCCGGGGCAGACTGTGGCTTTTACTCTGCAGACAAACGGGATCAGGATGGATGAGGAATGGCTTGAATTTTTAAAAGAAAAACAATTTCTGACAGGGCTTTCCCTGGACGGCGTCCGGAAAACCCATGATGAGAACCGGACAGATTATCGTGGAGATGGTACTTTTACCCGGGCCTTTGCCTGTGCGAAGAAGCTGCAGGAATACAGGATTCCATTCCATGTGCTCTGTGTGCTGAATGCACAGACAGCGTCTCACATCGGGGCTGTCTATCGTTTTTTTATACGCAAGGGGCTGATCCATCAGCAGTATATTCCCTGTCTGGATCCGTTGGGAGAAGAGAGAGGGAGAAACGAGTATTCCCTGACCCCCGGGATGTACGAGGAGTCGATGAAAACGCTTTTTGATCTCTGGTTTCAGGACAGGGTACAGGGATCTTTGGTATATATCCGGCAGTTTGAGAATTATGTGGATATGCTCCGGGGAGGGCAGCCGGAGGCCTGCAGTATGTACGGCAGGTGCAGCATGCAGAATGTGATCGAAAGTGACGGCTCGATATATCCCTGCGATTTTTACGCCCTGGATCAGTATCAGATGGGAAATATCCTTGATCCTTCGTTAGATTTTGAAACGCTGGGAAAACTGGCGCAAAAAGAAGGGGCAGAAGGGCATCCCTTTTTCCGGGACCCGGCAAGGAGAGATGACAGATGCGGAGAATGCCGCTGGTATCCTTTATGCCGCGGCGGCTGTAAAAGAGACTGTTTTTCAGCGGATGGAACGATGAAAAACTATTATTGTGAGGCGAACAGCCGCTTTTTTTCCTATAGTATAGAAAGGCTGGAATATCTGGCAGGAAGCAGATTTTAGGGATATTCCTCGCTTCCGGACTGGGCATGCAGCTGACGGTATTTGATAGGTGTGATACCGTACTTTTTCCGGAAGGCCTGAGTGAAATAAGACTGGGAGGAAAAGCCCACGGAGGAGGATACGGAAGAAATAGAGTGATCCGTATCGGTAAGAAGAGTGCAGGCGGCTTCCATCCGGCGCTGATTCAGATACTGGATAGGTGACTGACCGGTATATTTTGCAAAGGAATGGGCCATATAATATTTATTCATATGGGTCAGCTCCGTCAGGGTATCCAAAGTGATCTGTTCAGAGTAATGGATATCCAGATATTCTTTGATCCGCGCACACTCTTTTGTCATATAGGTTGAGGTAAGTGGTACGGGAATGACATGCTGATGGCGTGCAATCCTAAGGATCAGGATTTCCAGGAGATTCTGGCAGATTTTATCAGATCCGTAGGAAGAATTTCTTACCTCATAGAGCATTTGTGACAAAAGATCCTCGATCAGGGATTTGTTGTTAAAGTTGCAGAAGACCTGCACGCAGGTTTTTTCGTCTGCCGGCTGGAAGGAGACACCGTCCACGCCAATCACGTAATATTCAAGGGGCATTCCTTTGATGGACTGCTCTGTATGTTCCATGTAAGGCGGGACGATCACCAGATCGCCCGCCTTTATATGATAGGTTTCGTCGTGGAAGAGAAAATTGCCTTCTCCATTGACGACGAAAAAGATTTCGGTAAAATGATGCGTGTGCAGAACGCTCTGCCAGTCCTTCTCGTCCTTTGCCAGGGCAATGGAGAGAAGGCGGGCGTTCAACTTTTCTATGTTGGTATTCTGAAAGGAATACTGTCTGTGGCTCATGAAATCCTCCTTTAAATAGACAGAGTATTTGTGCTTTTTATGTGCGCCAGGGTCTCGGGATAAGGACGCCCGGGAATCAGTTTTTCCCCGTCTGTAAAACCTTCGGGACGGTCTTTTAAAACGGAAATCAGGCAGGAACGAAGATCCTGGATCCGATCGGCGGATGCGGGGTCTTCGATCAGGTCTGTCAGCTCGTGAGGATCTGCCTTCAGGTCGAAATACTGCTCCTGTCCGGTGGATGTGTGCCAGATATACTTGTCTGTTTCCGTGACGATCCAATGGTTGGAAAAGTCCCCGTAGGAGTGTTCCCCGTGGAGCCAGGAGCGGACGGATTTGTCTGGCGCGGCTGCCAGGGGAAGGAGATTTTTCCCGTCCACGGAAGAGGGGATGTCGGCTCCCGCAGCAGACAGCAGAGTAGGCATTACATCCCGGAGCTCAACCACGCTGTGGCATACGCTGGAAGGTTTAATATCCAGAGGGACATTTTTTCCGGCGCAGAAAAAGAAAGGAATACGGCAGCTTCCCTCATACGGTCTGGATTTACGGAACATATGGTGGTCACACAGTTCTTCCCCGTGGTCTGCGGTAAACAGGATCAGTGTATCATCGTACAGCTCCTGCTCGATCAGAGCCATGATCAGCCGGCCGATCTGGTGATCCAGGTGAGTGATGCAGGCATAGTATCCGGCCTGGGCCTGGTGGATCAGTTCAGGATCCAGAGGCCCTGTTTTCGAGTCGAAGATCCGCCCGTCACGGTTCAGGTATGTGTCGGTTTCCCAGGTTCCCAGGAAGGGCGGGCGCAGTTTTTTGTTCTGATAAAGATCAAAATAGTGCTGCGGTGCGTCAAAAGGCGGATGAGGGCGGAGATAGGAGGCCATCAGAAAGAAGGGCTGATCAGGATCTCTCCTCCGCAGAAAATCCAGGCACCGGTCCGTCACCCAGTTGGTAGGGTGATATTTTTCTTCGTGTGTCCAGGGGCGGGCCACCCAGCTGTTGCAGTCAATGCCGGTATCTGTCACGTCGGCATCGGCGCCCAGCTCTTTTTTCAGCCAGTAAAAATAGTCGTCAGCCACAAACTGGGATTCCCGATAGGGAACACTTGCATACCGGGCCGCGTGAAGATATCCGTCATGCAGATCTACATTATGGAAACCCAGATAGTTCCGGAGCGGATGGACGTGCATCTTCCCGACACACTGCGTATAGTAGCCTGCTTTGGAAAGTTCGCCTGCGAGTGTATGTTCATACCGCCAGGGAATGTTGTCTTCGTATCCGACCCGTCCGTGATGGCTTTGCTCCATGCCGGTGTGAAGAGCGGCGCGGGCGGCAATACAGCTTGGACAGGCGCTGTACGCGCGGTCAAAATTTACACCCCGGGCAGCCAGAGTATCAAGATATGGGGTCTTTACATCCGGATGTCCTGCATATCCAAGAGCGTCTCCCCTGAGCTGATCTGTCATAAGTAAAATAATATTTGGTCTGTTTGTCATAATATCTCCTTTGTCCGGCCAAATAGTGCCGGAAATTTGTATATAGTTCTACAATAATACAAACCAGGGGGAAAAGCAAGATAGTGGTAGATGAAAAGAAAAAAACGGAGTATAATGGGGAGAAGTATTGAAAAATATTTAAAAGGAAAGAGAGGTCAGAAGCTATGGTTTTGGTATTTTTTGCGGTGAGTATCCTGTCGTGTACCGTGGGATCCATCTGCGGGATCGGTGGAGGTGTGATCATCAAACCGGTGCTGGACGCCACAGGGATCATGGGGGTCAGCAGCATCAGCTTTTTGTCGGGCTGTACCGTACTCGCCATGTCCGTAGTATCTGTTTATAAAAATCTGCGTGCAGGCACGGCAAAAATGGATGTGCGTATTTCTACTGCATTGGCGGCCGGAGGCGCTTTGGGCGGTGTTGTTGGGAAAAGTATGTTTCAGGGGCTGAAGGAAACGGTCGGAAATGAGAACCTTGTAGGAATGACCCAGGCCATTGTTCTTATCGTGATCACGCTTGGTACGCTGGTCTATACGGTCTGTAAAAAGAAGATACGGACAAAAAACTGCACACAGATCTGGCTGTGTGCAGTCATTGGCATCATTCTCGGAATCATGTCCAGTTTTCTGGGAATAGGCGGCGGCCCCATCAACCTGGTAGTACTGGCCTACTTTTTCTCTATGTCGACCAAGGAGGCGGCGCTGAGTTCCCTTTATATCATTATGTTTTCTCAGATCACAAGCTTTGTGCAGACCTGTGTGACAGGTACCATCCCGGATATCCAGATCGAAAGCCTGGTTGTTATGATCGCCGGAGGCATCTTAGGCGGAACGATCGGCAGCAGGATCAACAAAAAGATCAGCGAAGAGAATGTAAATAAGCTTTTCATCTTCCTGATGGCTGTGATTGTTGTGATTAATGTCTACAATGCTGTAAAATTTGCATAGTGCAGAACTACAGGCTGGTATATTCCTGGAAAGAGACGGTAAGGTGGCCGTTATCTGCCCGGACAGGGAGGATGCTGTATCCGGATTCTTTCAGGTTGGAGGGGTTCCAGTGATCCAGCATCAGATAGTGTCTGCCGTCTTTTTCGAATACATAAGTGCTCTGTCCGAAATATGTCTGACGGGCATTTTCGCCTGTGCAGGGATCTCCGATCAGCTTCCAGCCTGAAAAAATATTGTGCGAGATGCCAAAGAGGGCATTATTTGGCTCCCAGCCGGTACAGCCGGAGGTGATCATATAATAAAGACCGTCTTTGATGAAGATAGCGGGAGCTTCCCGCTCCTGCTCCGGAAAGGCATGGCTGTATACACCGTTGACATCCAGGTAGTCATCCGTAAGCTGGGCGATGCGCAAAGTTTTGTTCCAGTCAGAACTGTAGATCAGATACGCCTTCCCGTCGGTATCTTTAAAAAGTGTCATATCCCTGGAATCGAATCTGTTTGGACACATTTCACGGACGAACTGAAACGGGCCGGTGGGCCGGTCAGCTACTGCAACTCCGGTATGTGCGGTCATATAGTCATGGGAATCAAGATGAAACCACATCACATATTTCCTGCTTTTTTCATTATATAGAACTTTCGGGCGTTCTCCGACCCTGCTTTTGTGAAGGGGGCTGCCGGGCTGGTCAGAGGCTTTCAGGACCAGGCCTTCATTTTTCCAGGAAATACAGTCGGCAGAAGAGTAGCAGGAGAATCCGATAAAGTCCACTCTGTGAAGTCCGTTTTCCTTCAGAACCGTTTCGCCGGTCTTGTTCTCTCCATACCAATAGTAAATCCCGTCAAATTTTTCAATCATTCCCCCGTGAGCCTGTATAGGATTTCCGTCCGTGTCGAGCCACATCGTTCCATTTTTATTCATAGATTTCACCCTTTTTTAAATCCTTTCCTTTTTTTGCACATTTGTCAGTAAAATACACTTTAGTGTTGAAATGAATCGGAAACCATGATAAAACATCAGTACAAGAAAAGCAAGAGAAAGGATACATACTATGAAAAAAATGTATATGGAAAGTCTGGAAGGAATAGAGAAGAAGGCCGTCAGCGATATCCTGACAGAGAGAGGATTTGAGGTGTTGCCGGCCGGAGAGGAGAAACATGGAGTCGGGCTTAGTGGAAGCCTGGATCAGAATCTGAACTATGCTGCCTTTCAGATGGAATGCCGGGACGGGAGTGTAAAGATCCGGTATGGCTCACCTACCGGTTTTTTTAGGGGACTTGGGGAATACATTCTTACCGGAGAAGATGCCAAAAAAGAAGGGATCAAGGGACGTCACGGCGCTATGTTTGACTGCTCCAGAAATGGGGTGCTTCGGGTGGAATCTATAAAAAAATGGATCCGACGGATGGCGCTCCTTGGCTACAGCAGACTGTTTCTTTATACCGAGGATACCTATGAAGTGGAGGGATATCCCTACTTTGGGGCGCTTCGGGGGCGATATAAAAAGGAAGAGATCAGAGAATGTGATGCATATGCCGCAATGTTCGGCATTGAGATGATCCCCTGTGTACAGACTCTGGCCCACCTGCGGACCATGCTCCGCTGGCCGGCGATGATGGGATACCGGGATGATGAAGATATCCTGATCGCCGGAGAGGAGAAAACGTATCAGCTGATCGACGCCATGCTGAAGTCGCTGAGTGAAATGTACACATCCAGAAAGATCCATCTTGGAATGGATGAAGCGTTCTACCTGGGATTTGGGAACTATAGAAAGAAAAACGGTGTCCCTAATCAGGGAGAATTGATCAAAAAGCATCTGGACAGGGTTCTCCAGATTTGTAAAAAATATGGACTGGAACCTATGATCTGGAGTGATATGTTCTTTGTAAATGCAGGAGGCGGAGACTATTATCAGGTGCCGGCGGACTATGAATGGCCGGAGGAAGAAAAGCCGGACCGCTCCGTAACACTGGTCTACTGGGATTATGAAGGTCATGACAGGGAGCGGTATGCCCGGATGGCCAGGCTGCACAGGAAGCTGACTGATCAGGTGTGCTTTGCCGGCGCGGCCTGGATCTGGAATGGTCTTGCCCCCAACTATGCGAAAGCACTGGATGCCTCCAGAGCAGCGTTTGAGGGAATAAGGGAAGCCGGTGTTTCAGATACGTTCCTGACATTGTGGCTGGACAATGGAGCTGAGACGCCTATGGAAACCGGCCTTCCCATGCTGGCTGCCTACAGCGCATATATGTACGGCAAAGTTCCGGATAAAGAAAAAATGGAACAGGTTATGAAAGGTCTGTTCGGAGTCTCGTGGGATGATTTCTGCCTGCTGGATGCTTTTGACCACATTCCGGGAACGGGAGAGCATAATGAGAAGTTTGCCAATCCCTCCAAGACGATTTTCTACCAGGATCCGCTCGTAGGTATTTTTGACCGTCAGTTTGAAGACCTGGAGCTTGAAGGGTATTACAGGGAGCTGGCGGGCAGACTGGAAAATGCGGAAGAGAGAAACGGGAAAATGAGAGGTCTGTTTCACTATTACCGGCTGCTGGCTGCGGTGGACGCGGCAAAAAGCACACTGGGGACAAGAATCCGGTCCTCTTATCTGAAAGAAGACAAAGAGATCTTGAAAAAAATTGCTTCAGAAGAGCTGCCGGAATTGATCCGGATAATCCTGGAGTTGAAAAAAGAGCGGGAACAGATCTGGATGAAGGAATATAAACCAAATGGATATGAGGTGCTGGACATCCGCATCAGCGGTGTGGCGGCCAGACTCCTTTCTGCGAAGGAACGGATCGAGAGCTGGATTGAAGGAAAAGAAGGGTGTCTGGAGGAACTGGAAGAAGAGCGCCTCATTTATCTGGAAGAAGAAAGCGGAGAACGCCGGATCCCGTCCTGCAACCTGTGGGAAAACATTGTCAGCGCCTGCAATATTAAAGGCGTCTAGCTGGAAAGAGGGCAAAAATGGGGATATTTGATTGTGAATAATGTAGTGTATTTGTCGACATTTTTTTATTCTTGTAAATAAAATGCACAAAAAAAGCAAGATATATAAAAAAGGAAGCATAAATAAGATAGAAACCTGGAGTCAGCCTCGTTATAATAGAGATATCAACAATGAAGTTCACGAGTAAAGATATACAGACAGGAGGAAACATGGACGGAGAAAGGGTATATTATGTCAGTGCTCTTCATGGAGATGACAGGAACGACGGTTTAACAGAAAAGACGCCATTTCGTACATTAAAGATGGTTAGCAGACAAAAGAGGCGGCCGGGCGACAAGATTCTTCTGGAGAGAGGCTCCGTTTTTGAGAGAGAATACCTCCATATTTTCGGCGGAGGAACAAAGGATCATCCTGTTGTAATTGACGCATATGGAGAAGGTTTGGCACCGGTGATCGCGGCAGAAGGGAACGGCCTTTGGTATCAGAATTACGGTGCGCCGCTGGACAGCCCTGTACATGTGTGGAAGGGGTATGTATCATCGGCAGTTCTTCTGTATGATGCAGAGTATATTACCGTAAAGAATCTTGAGATCACCAATCAGGGACTTCTGGAGGGAGAGACTCTTTGCCAGGGAGACCGGATGAACCGGACGGGTGTCAGCGTGATCGCAAAGAATAAAGGAACACTCCACCAGATCGAGCTTGCAGAATTATATGTGCATGATGTGAACGGGAATGTATATGACAAGCATCTGAATAACGGAGGAATCTATATTTCCGCACTGCAGCCGGACAATGAAGAGGAAACAGGGATTGCCAGATATGACGGGCTCCATATTCATCATTGTACCGTGGAACGGTGCAGGCGGTGGGGAGTTGCAGCCGGATATACATACCAGCATGGAAGGTTTACAACGCTGGAACTTCCGGATGAGATCGTCGGCACGTACGGTTCCACAAATGTGGTCATTGAATATAACCATATCAGAGATATCGGAGGAGATTCTATTACTCCTATGTATTGTTTCAGGCCGCTGGTGCAGTGCAATATTTCTGAAAATGCCGCACTTGATATGAATAGCAGTGTCTATACAGAGGCAGGAGAAAGAGAGGGCATGGTGGCGGCTGCTATATGGCCGTGGAAGTGCAAGACAGCATTGTTCCAATATAATGAAGCATCCTACACGCGCTTTAACCAGGACGGGGAAGCCTGGGACGCGGATTCCGGGGACGGGACCATCTATCAGTACAATTACAGCCATGATAATGAAGGCGGATGTGTCATGTTCTGTGAAGGAGAAAGCGTTAATAATATTTTCCGGCATAATATAAGTGTTAATGACGGCTTGGAAAAATCAGGAGTTATTACTCCGGTACGCAATGTAGATGCGCACATCAGTGATAATACATTTATTATACCGGAAGGTGTTCCGTTTATCCGTACTGGTATGTCAGAAGGCGGAATGCTGGTAGAGAACAATGTTATCATAAATAAGAGTGAAGAAGCCAGGACAGAGGACTGGCATCACCAGACCGAGAAAGCGGTATACCGCGGTAATCTGTACGGTAATTATGCAAATGTCCCGGAAGATGACGGACAGGCACAGGCGAAAGACCGGACAGAGGCAAAAGAATGGATAAAAGGGGAGGCCGGGATTAAGCTCTATGAGCGGCAGACCGGCAACCGTCCTGATATCGGGGCCCGCTTTGCCCCAAACAAAAAAGCGGAACTTATCAAATATCTTTAAAGAAGGAGAGGTAGCGTTATGAAAAAGAAATTGGTAAGTGTGCTGCTTACTGCAGCAATGGTTGCAACCATGGCAGTCGGCTGTGGAGGCGGAAGCAGCGACGGCGGAAGTGACAGTTCCGATTCTGACGGAGGCGGATCCGGAAAGGAAATGACCTACTGGTCCATGTGGAACTCCACAGAGGCTCAGGCTAAGGTTATCCAGGAGGCTGCTGATGCCTATGAAGAGGAAACAGGCATCCACATCAACATCGAGTGGAAGGGCCGTGATATGAAAACTCTGATCGGAACCGCACTGGAAGCTGGCGAGGATATCGACCTGTTCGACGATGACTATATGCGTGTCGTAATGAATACCAAGGATTACCTGGTCGATCTTTCTACTCTGGAAGGAGAGGAAGAGTTTGAGGGCCATGTAATGCCGGTTATCCTGGACAAGGCAAAATCCTGGGGAGACGGAACACTTTACACAGTACCGTACCAGGTATATACCACAGGTGTATGGTATGACAAGGCTATGTTTGAAGAAGCAGGCGTAACAGATGTTCCGACAACATGGGACGAGTTCCTGGATGTATGCCAGAAAGTTAAAGATGCCGGATACAATCCGCTGACCTGTAACTCTGACTCTGTAAACCTGCTTTATGGTTTCCAGCTGGCAAGATACATCGGACAGGACGCAGTTCTTGACTGCTTCAACAACAGCAACTGGGCAAATGTTCCGGAAGCTAAGAAAGCTGCAGAAGACATTGCTACATTAGTAGACAATGGATACTTCTCACCAAACGCTCCGGCACAGTATCCGGACGGACAGAACGAGATCGGTTTCGGCGAGAGCTGTATGGTTCTGAACGCATCTTGGATCCCGAACGAAATCCTGCAGAACACAGGCGAAGAAGTTGACTTTGGTTTCTTCCCATGGCCGTCAGTTGAAGGCGGTGTGGATGGCGCAGAGGCATCCATGGTTGGAGCACAGGGCTTTGGTATCAACAAAGAAAGCGATATGCAGCAGGAAGCATTTGATTTTGCAACCATGATCGCAACAGGCGATTATGACCTGGAGATGGCATCTTCTGTTAACTCCATCCCGGCTGATACAGATAACACAGAGTGGCCGGATGCAATCGCAGCAGCAGAGCCTTACTTCAAAGAAATGACAAAGGCTTATGACTGGGCAGTAGGACTTGAGACAAATCCTGACTTTACTCCTATCATCAATGAGAACGTAGTAAAACTGATCCAGGGCGATATTACTCCGGATGATTTCATCGCGGCACTGGCTGCAGCTCAATAATCATTCTGGAATGACACCGGTATGGCAGCAAAGCGGGCAGATGCTGGCTGCCATACCTTTTTTGTAGGACGTACACCTGTGCTAAAAAGCTTAATTAGCATCTGAGAGAAAGGGGGACATTTTCTTGAAACAGAATAAGAAAATGATTGTCTGCTTCCTGACTCCGGCGCTGCTCTTCTTTATCATTATGTTCCTGTATCCGATTATCCGTACAGTGATCATGAGTTTCTTTAATGTAGAAGGCGTCAGCGATCCGATGAGCGAGTGGACCTTTAATGGACTTGGGAACTACCAGAAGCTGATCGAGACAAAGCTCTTTCAGACCGCTATGGCCAACATGATGAAAATCTACATCATTGGCGGGATTGCAGTATTCATCATAGCGCTTCTTTTTGCGGTTATCCTGACAAGCGGCGTTCGCTTAAAAGCATTCTGGCGCGCGGTCATTTATGTACCGAACATCATCAATGCGGTTGCTATTTCCACTATGTGGATTCAGTATGTATTTAACAAAAGGTTCGGTCTTCTCCACAGCCTTTTTGAGGCGCTGGGATTTGAAGAACTGGCTAAGATCGACTATATGAACGGAAGCTGGAAGTTCTGGTCATTGCTTATTGCGTTCTGCTTTGGATCGGTCGGCTATTTTATGCTGATTTTCATCAGCGGTATCGAGCGTATTCCGGCAGATTACTACGAGGCTGCTACGATCGACGGAGCCAATAAACTGAAACAGTTCAGTTTCATTACACTTCCATTGATCAAAGGCGTGTTCAAGACCTGTATGACATTCTGGACGATCAGCATCGTCGGATTCTTTGTTTGGTCACAGATGTGGGCATCTCCGCAGCCGTCCGATAATGCAACGATCACTCCGGTTGTATATATGTACAATGCAGTATTTGGTACAACAGGAAGTACGGCACGTGATGCCGGTGTAGGAGCCGCGGTAGGTATCCTGATGGCTCTGATCGTGCTCGTTGTGTTTGGAATTGTTAACCTGATCGTTAAAGATGATGATCTGGAATTCTAGAGAGGAGGATGGCTTATATGTTTGGAAAAAAGAAAGATAAAGAAAAAAATATCCGAGAGCCGTTTAATCCTCGAAAAGAATCAAAACTCCTGCCCGGCTATATTATAGTAGGGATTTGGGTGTTCTTTACGATTTTCCTCCTGGTATGGATTTTAGGAGCCAGCTTTTCTACTGCTCCGGAGATCATGCAGGGCAAGGTCTTTAAATTTGAAAGCGGCTTTCATTTTGAAAATTACATAAATGCATGGAATGCAAACAGTATATCCACATTCTTTATGAATTCTCTTTTGTATTCCGTTGCAACTATGGTAGGCGCGGTTATCATCAGTGCGCCGGCAGCTTATGTACTGTCAAGATTTACATTCCTTGGAAACAAGCCGATTAAATCAGGATTCCTCATTGCGATGAGTATCCCGAACATCATGATCGTGCTTCCTTTGATGTCCATTTCCATTCAGCTTGGCATCAATGGTTCCAGAGGACTTCTGATCTTCCTGTACATCGGTATGCAGATTCCTTATACAACTACATTCCTGATGACCTTTTTCCAGAACCTCTCAAGGACTTATGAAGAGGCTGCTGCCATCGATGGCTGTACGCCTATGATGACTTTCTGGAGGATCATGTTCCCGCTGGCTCAGCCGGGAATCATTACAGTCAGCATTTTCATTTTTATGAATATCTGGAATGAGTACTTTATTTCACTGATCTTCGCTTCGTCCTCGGATATTATGCCTGTTGGACCAGGTCTGAAGAGCGTACTTTCGTCCATGCAGTACACAGGAGACTGGGGCGGCCTGTTCGCAGCCGTTGTTATTGTCTTCCTGCCAACGCTGATCCTGTACGTTTTCCTGTCAGAGAAGATCATTTCCGGTGTTACCGGCGGCGGTATCAAAGGTTAAAAATATGTCCGGCCCAAGGCTGGATAAAAGAAAAGAACGCTGTCTCATTATCGTAATCCGATAGTGAGGCAGCGTTTCTTTCTACTATTCGTTCTTTACAGGCCTGGGGAGCGGACCGTATTTCTCCAGGAGATGGGCACGGCTTCCGGCACGGCAGTATTGTCCGGTACCGGTGACACCCTCTTTTCTGGCGTCCAGGTCAGGATCCGAATAGCGAAGGAACCATTCCTCCATCTGGCGGCGCATCGCTACAATGCGCTCCTCCTGGGCCGGGTCATTGAAAAGATTCTCGGTCTCCTCCGGGTCCCGGGTCAGATGGTAGAGCTCATTCGGACCGTAGGGATAGCGCAGCACCAGCTTCCACTCTTTGTCCCGGATCATCCGGACAGGCCCGTACTCGTCAAATATGACAACAGGACGGCTGTTTTCCAGCTCTGGAGATTCTAACCATGCGGCAAAGCTGTGACCCGGGAGCTCTTGCTTTGTGCTGACAGGGCAGCCGGACAGACTACAGAGAGTGGGCAGTATGTCGTAGTGGCTGAACAGCTCGCTGCAGACGGCCCCTTCTGCAAAATGACCGGGCCAGGAGGCGATGAAGGGTACCTTCACGGAGCTGTCGTACATGTTCTGGGGGAAGGTACCGTTTCCCTTGCCCCAGATGCCGTGCTGCCCCAGGTTCATGCCGTTGTCGGAGGTGAAGATAACGACAGTGTTGTCTGTGATTCCCAGCTCATCCAGGCGGTCCATCATGCGCCCGATCTGGTGATCCATGGCTGTGATGGCGGCGTAGTAGCCCCTCAGCAGCTCCTTTCGCCGTTCTCCTCTGCCGTGAGGACTGGTGAAAACCTGCCAGGGGTGGTAGGGAAGGTCAGGCGTGGCGCTGAAATCGCAGTCCCGGTACAGATCCAGATATTCTTTTTTGTGGTCTGTCTCCTCCCAGGGGCTGTGAGGAGCGGTGAAGTGGACGCTCAGATAAAAAGGAGCTTCCTCTTTGGAAAACCGGTCCAGGCACCTTAGAGCGTCTTCGCCGATGAGATCTGTGATATATCCTTTCTTCTCGGAAAGGACACCGTTTTCAATGGTTTCGGGGTTAAAGTATCTGACGCCCCCGCCGCCGATGGTGTACCAGTGGGAAAACCCGTGCTGGGGCGTCATGCTGTCGCCCATATGCCACTTGCCTGAGAGGGCGCAGCGGTAGCCGCCTGCCGCCAGGATATCAGTATAGGCGGTAAGATGGTCCGTATACTGGATGGGAATGGTCTCATGGGGCATATACTCTAAACTTTCCCTGGAGAGGGAAGCTCTGTCCATGCTGCCGCCGTCCAGCCAGTCAAGAATACCGTGGCAGGAAGGCATGGTCCCGGTAAGGATGGAAGCGCGGGCCGGCGAGCAGACCGGTGAGGCACAGAAAAAGTTGTCAAATTTTACACCCCTCCGGGCAAGCCTGTCCAGATTTGGGGTGTGGATGTCTGTGTTTCCTGCGTTGCGCATTGCCCAGTGGCCCATATCGTCAGCAAGCAGAAATAAAATGTTTGGTCGTTTCATAAATACTGGTGTCCTTTCTTAAGATGTTTGATAACCTGTGAAAGCTATTATACTATCATAAAGAAGAAAAGGCAAAATGTTCTAAAAATAATCTGGAATTTCTGGTATAATATCAGTAATTTCCAGAAGACCAGTTTGGGAGGGAGGAATATCTGTGGACAGAGTTTCGGAAAATTATCCGGCGGCCGATGAGATGCGCCATATGATTCCTTTGGACTGTATCGCAGGGTTTGACGTACGGCCGGGATTTTATATATATGAAGGAGCGACCCCGATTCCGAATGGAGTAAACTTTACAGTACATTCTCACGGTGCGACATCCTGCGAACTGCTTTTATATCACCGGATGGCAGAGCAACCGTATGCGGTGCTTCCGTTTCCTGAAAATTACAAAATCGGGGACGTCTACTCCATGATCGTCTTCGGACTGAACGTGGAGGAGTTTGAGTATGCATATCGGCTGGATGGTCCTTATGATCCGGGTAAGGGACTTTTGTTTGACCGCAATCATATTCTCCTGGATCCTTATGCCAAGGCAGTTACCGGGCAGAGTACCTGGGGGAAAAAGGTAAGTGACAAAGGATACCGGGCCAGAGTTGTACGAAATAACTTTGACTGGGGAGCGGCTGCCAATCCTAAGATTCCTATGGAAGATCTGATCATTTACGAGCTGCATGTGCGGGGATTCACAAAAATGGCGGCTGACGTGACTGCTCCTGGCACCTTTCTTGGAATCCGGGAAAAGATCCCTTATCTGAAGGAGCTGGGGATCAATGCGATCGAGATGATGCCGATTTTTGAATTCGATGAGCTTAGCGACCGCAGAATCGTGAATGGGAAAGAGGTCTTGAATTACTGGGGATATAATACGGTCAGCTTTTTCGCGCCTAATACCAGTTATGCATCTGCAGTGGAGTATAACCGGGAAGGACTGGAACTGAAAGAGCTGATCAAGGCGCTGCATGAGAATGGGATTGAGGTGATTCTGGATGTTGTGTTTAATCATACGGCTGAAGGAAATGAGGACGGACCGTTTATCTCTTTTAAGGGCTTTGACAATAATATATACTATCTGCTGACGCCGGAAGGATATTATTATAACTTCAGCGGCTGCGGCAACACCATGAACTGCAACCATCCGGTGGTGCAGAGGATGATCATTGACTGTCTGCGGTACTGGGTCACTACCTACCGGGTGGATGGATTCCGGTTTGATCTGGCCTCGATCCTGGGGAGAAACGAGGATGGCTCGCCTATGGAAAATCCGCCGCTTCTGCAGGCGCTGGCAAGGGATTCTATCCTGGCGGACACCAAGCTGATCGCTGAGGCCTGGGATGCGGGAGGATTATATCAGGTAGGGGATTTTCCGGCCTTTCATCGCTGGAGTGAATGGAATGGACGCTACCGGGATGATTTAAGAGAATATTTAAAAGGAGGTATCTGGTGTGCGGCTGCTGCGGCACGGAGGATTACCGGCTCCCTGGATCTTTATGATCCGGCTGTGCGGGGGCGGGGGGCGTCAGTGAACTTTATCAACTGCCATGACGGTTTTACGTTGTATGACCTGTATGCATATGACTGGAAGCATAATGAGGCAAACGGGTGGGAGAATACAGATGGCTGCAACGACAACCGCAGCTGGAACTGCGGAGCGGAAGGGGAGACAGAGAATGAAGAAGTCATAAAGCTCAGGATGCGGCTGATACGCAATGCCTGTGCAGTCCTTCTGACCAGCAGGGGAACACCGATGTTTCCGGCAGGAGATGAATTCTGCAATACGCAGTTTGGCAACAACAATGCCTACTGCCAGGATAATGAGATTTCCTGGCTGGACTGGGGACGGCTTCAGACATATCAGAAAATCTATCAGTTTTTCCGGCATATGATCGGATTCAGAAAGCGCCACCCGGCGATTCAGGGGACGGGAAAGGCGGCTGTCTGCGGATTCCCGGAGACCAGTCTTCACGGCAGGAAGCCATGGAAGGCAGATTACGAAAGCGATGGAGGAGTAGTGGCAGTCATGTTTGCAGGATATGATCCGCATAGAAATCAGGATGATATTGTGTATCTGATCGTCAATGCGTTCTGGGAAGCGGCAGAAGTAGAGCTCCCCGGGCTGCCGGAGGGGCTGGCATGGCAGATGGAGATCAATACCGGGGCAGAAGGAGAAGAGTACCGGGATATTCCTCTGATAATCGGAAACAGCCGGGTGCTGGCGGGAGAACGCTCCGTCCTGATCCTGACGGCAGAAAAGAGCGGCAGCAGGAGAGAAGCAGCTAAGAAATCAGAAAGAAATTAAGAAAGCAATAAAAAGCAAAGAGAGGATAAAGAGAAAATGATTTTTTTAGGAAAAGAAGAGATCGAAGCATTGATTGATGTAAATATGATGATGGATCAGATTGAGGAGACCTACCGGATTTTTGGAAAGGGAGCTTATTATATGCCGCCCCGGCCGGTGATTGAACATGAAAACAAGACGTTAATTTATATGCCATGCTATACGGATGAAATAATCGGGACAAAAATGCTGACAATGTTCCCGGAAAATGCAAAGCTTGGACTTCCTTCGATCGACGGGCTGGTGATTTTAAACGATGCGAAAACGGGGGCGCCTCTGGCAGTCCTGGACGGGCAGGCGGTGACAGCCTGGAGGACCGGAGCCGTAGGAGGTGTTGCCATCCGTCATCTGGCGGACAGGGACGCTCATACAGCCGGGATCATCGGGGCAGGCGTACAGGGATTCTATCAGGCCGTGTATGCCTGTGCGGCAAGAGATATCCGTACCGTTTACGTGTACAATCACAGTGACAGAGATTTGACAGATTATCTGTGCAGGCTTAAAAAAGCTATTGATAATCCGGGGGTAAAGGTAGTACAATGTAAGACAGCGGAGGAACTGGTACATCGTAGTGATATTATTTGCACCACCACTCCTTCGAAGACACCGGTACTGCCTGATGATCCGGAGACTTTAAGAGGAAAATGCATCATAGCGATTGGATCTTATACGCCGGAAATGCGGGAAATCCCGGATGCTGTCTGGGATGTGGCCGAAAAGGTGTATATCGAGCTTCCGTATGCATGTGAGGAGAGCGGAGACTTAAGCCAGCCGCTTTCTGAGGGAAGGCTTGCGAAGGACAGAGTCGTTCTGATGAGCGATTACCTGGCATCTGGAGAACGGGAAGAATCGGGGAACGGAAAGACTACCTACTTCAAATCAGTAGGAATGGGTCTTTTTGATGTGTGCATTGCACAGAAAATATTAGAGATAGCAAAGGAGAGGTAACAATGAAAATCGTAGCAACAGAAAAAGCACCGGCAGCACTTGGACCATATTCACAGGGATATACCCACGGCGGTATGTTCTATTCAGCAGGACAGCTGGGCGCGGATCCGGCAACAGGAGACCTGGCAGAAGGAATCGAAGGACAGGCAGACCGTGCATGCCAGAATATGGCTGCTGTTCTGGAAGCTGCAGGAACATCCTTTGATAAGGTAGTAAAGACAACTTGTTTTCTGGCTGACATGGGAGATTTTGCAGCATTTAATGAAGTATATGCTAAATATTTCACCTCCAAGCCGGCAAGAAGCTGTGTGGCTGTAAAGACACTTCCAAAGAACGCACTGTGCGAGATCGAAGTGATCGCGGTGGTAGAAGAGTAAGGAAGGTGTAAAGAAAATGGCTGAACAGCAAAACGGATGTTCTCCATCTGACTGTGCAGGGTGTGCTCATGCTGATTCCTGCAGCAGCAAACCGCAGGATTTCCGCAAGCCGGCAAACGCACATTCCAGAATAGGGAAGGTGATTGCGGTAGTCAGCGGAAAAGGCGGCGTGGGGAAATCAATGGTGACGGCATCCCTGGCAAGGACCATGCGGGAACAGGGATTCAGTGTCGGAATCCTGGATGCCGATATCACGGGGCCGTCCATCCCGAAGATGTACGGGATCCACGGGACAGCCTCGGGAAACGGGGAAGAGATTTATCCGGCAGAGGCGAAGGATGGCACAAAAATCATGTCTGTCAACCTTCTTCTGGAAAACGAATCCGACCCGGTCATCTGGCGGGGACCGATTATCGCAGGTGTGGTGACTCAGTTCTGGACTGATGTGATCTGGGGAGATCTGGACTATCTCTTTGTAGACATGCCTCCGGGAACCGGTGACGTGCCTCTGACCGTTTTCCAGTCCCTTCCGGTGGACGGTGTGGTCATCGTCACTTCACCGCAGGATCTGGTACAGATGATCGTGAAAAAAGCATATAACATGGCTGTACAGATGAATATTCCAGTGCTCGGCGTGGTAGAAAATTATAGCTACCTAGTATGCCCGGACTGCGGAAAAAAGATTTCCGTGTTTGGGGAAAGCCATGTAGACGAGGCTGCGTCAGAGCTGGGCATCCCGGTACTCGCAAAGATGCCAATTGATGCAGGACTTGCAGAAGCTGTAGAGCAGGAACGGTTCTATGAAGCAGATAATTCATATCTTGCAGACGTGGTAAATAAAATGTAACGATTGGGGACGTACACTTTTTGCAAAAGTGTACGTCCCCAATCGCGTTTGTGGGTGTCCCCGATTGCATTTTAGGGTGTCCCCTTTTGATAAAGAGCGTGTCCCTGATGCCAAGGTTTGCGATGAGAATATGAAGTAATAATCTTGAATGTTGCGTAAAAAGTTGCGTATTGCGTCATGGCATGGTATAGTGCATTTAGGTGATGGAAGAAAGGGGATGTGTACAATGGAAAACAAGGCGATGATCGAAATTTTTGCGGAAAATCTTGGATTTGCGCGGAGGGCAAGGGGATACAGCCAGGCGTTTATGGCGGAGCGGCTTGGGATTGCCAGATCCACTTATGCGGGATATGAGGCAGGAAAGCGTTCTCCGGATGTGGAAATGATTGCGAAGCTTTCGAAGGAATTGTATGTTTCGGTGGATGAACTGCTTGGACGGTACGACTATGGAACACCCAATCTGATCCGGGACGCCAAGGCAGAGTATTTTGTAGAGCCGAAATATTCGGTCCAGGATTATTTTGACCTGCCAAACTGCACAGATTACGAGTTGATCGAAGGAAATCTGGTCAAGAAAAACGCTCCGGGAGACCGGCATCAGATTATTGTGGGTCAGATCTATATGGAGTTTTATCAGTTTTTTAAAACGCACTGTAAAAAATGCGAGGTGATCCCTGCGCCGTTTTGCGTCGTGTTAAGTATGCGAAACGCGGTGGTGGTACAGCCGGATCTGTCGGTGATCTGTGACCGGACAAAGATACAGGACGGAGTATGTATGGGGCCGCCGGATCTGGTGGTGGAAATTCTGTCTCCAGGTAATAAGAAGTATGACTGCCTGGAGAAGCTGGGAATTTATTCGAAATACGATGTGCGGGAGTATTGGATCATCGATCCGGAACAGGAAAATATCATGATGTATGACCTGGAGGAAGGCATGTCGCCCGTGGTAAAGCCTTTCAGGGAAAAGATGGCTTCGCGGGTGATCAAAGATCTGACTTTAAACCTGGGAAAACTGCTGGCAGAGCATGATGCAATGTTTGAATAAAAGAGAATACCGGATTGACAAAAAGAACATTTGTTCGTATAATTGGTTTATCGAACAAATGTTCTTTTGCGCAAATGGGGACGTAGACAAATGCAATAGGTGTACGTCCCCGGGAGGTGGTTGTATGCGGATCCAGGAGACGATGGACCTTTATGATAAACTTCAGATTCTTACGGATGCGGCAAAGTATGATGTGGCCTGCACGTCGAGCGGGGCGGACCGTAAGGGAGACGGCACGGGGATGGGAAGCTGCGAGCGGGCGGGGATCTGTCACAGCTTCTCGGCGGACGGCCGCTGTATTTCGCTTTTGAAGATTTTATTTACCAATGAATGTATTTACGACTGCAAATACTGCATCAACCGCCGGACCAATGATGTGCCGCGGGCTTCCTTTACGCCGGACGAGGTCTGTACACTGACTATGGAGTTTTACCGGAGAAACTATATCGAGGGGCTTTTCTTAAGCTCGGGTGTGCTTGTGAGCCCGGACTATACCATGGAGCTTTTATACGCCACGCTCTATAAACTGCGCAGAGAGTGTAATTTTCAGGGGTATATCCATGTCAAGGCGATTCCGGGGGCCAGCAGGGAACTGGTGGAGCGTTTGGGGTTCCTGGCAGACCGGATGAGCGTGAACCTGGAGCTTCCTACGGCGGACGGGCTGAAAGCCCTGGCTCCCCATAAGACGCGAAAGAAAATATTAGAGCCTATGCGTCTGGTGCAGACAAGGACAGCGCAGAACAAGCAGGAGATCCAGGTGTACCGGGGAGCGCCCAGATTTGTGCCGGCAGGACAGAGTACACAGATGATCATCGGCGCCACTCCGGAGACGGATTATCAGATTATCCAGGTGGCCCAGTCCCTCTATCAGAAATTTGACCTGAAAAGAGTGTTTTACTCGGCCTTTGTGCATGTAAATGAAGATTCGGCGCTTCCCGCCAGGACGGGAGAAGGGCCTCCGCTTCTTCGGGAGCACCGGCTGTACCAGGCGGACTGGCTGCTGCGTTACTATCACTTTCAAGCGGAGGAGCTTTTGTCTGAGGAGGATCCGAACTTCAATGTACTGTTCGATCCCAAATGCAACTGGGCTTTGAAGCATCTGGATTATTTCCCGGTGGAGATCAACCGGGCAGAATACCGGATGCTCCTTCGGGTGCCGGGGATCGGATACAAGTCTGCGTCCAGGATCGTGAAGGCGAGACGTCTGGGAATCCTGAAATTTGAGGATCTGAAGAAAATGGGAGTGGTGTTGAAAAGGGCGCTGTACTTTATTACCTGCAGCGGGAAAATGATGTATCCTACCCGGATGGAAGAGGATTATATCGCAAGGAATCTGCTGGAGACAAAAGAAAAGCTGCCTGTGGAGGTCAGAAACATGGGATACCGGCAGATGTCGCTGTTTGACGACGTTAGATTCAGGGAGAATGTGATGCTATGAAAACGATCTATGTGTGTGAGGATTCTGTGACAGGGATCTATTCCGGGATCTACGACGCCTGGAAGAGCGGAAAGGAAGAAGGGGAGTGCGGAATCGCCCTGAAGGGGCTGGTAGAACAGGAGCTGTTCTGTGATTATGCTGAAGTAGAGGAAAGCTGGAAAAAAGCTGCCGCAGTGGACCGGATGATTCGGAAAAACCTGGGAGAAAGAACGCACCGGGACCTCTATTATGCGCTTCTTTCCAATGACAGAGAGAAAGGAAATGTGGTGCTTGGAACCATGATGGCGGCCAGGCGTCTTCCGGACAGCAGGAGGATCATGGAACATCTAAGCCACCCGATGGTAGAAAAAGTCTTTGAACTGAGTCGGAGTGTGGGAGGAGAAGCCCATAATCTGAAAGGGTTCTTAAGGTTCCGGGAACTGGAAAATGGCGTGCTGTATGCGCCGATCACACCGAAAGCCCAGGTGCTTACCTGTCTCGCACCGCATTTTGCCGACCGACTGCCTCTGGAAAACTGGATGATCCATGATAAGAACCATCAGATGTTTGCCGTCCATGAGGCGGGGAAGCAGTGGGTTCTGGCAGAAGAGACAGAAGAAATGAGAAAGAAGCAGAAAGAAAAGTTTGATCGTGTGTCCGGGGAGGAGGGACAATACGTCCGCCTGTGGAAGGGATTCTGCCGGGCGATCTCGATTGAAGAGCGGAAAAATCCAGGGTGCCAGCTCAGCCATCTTCCGCTTCGATACCGGCCGAATATGACAGAATTTGCAGGGGAAAATATCCGCTAAAGCCCCGGCGGAACATCTGCGGGAAAGAATCAAGAGAATGGCAGGAGAGAGCAGGCCTCTTGCAGAGTCCGCAGCCAGTGTGGTAAGATGTCTTCGGAGTCCGGAAAGGGACTGAATAGAAAAGATAGGAAGAGATCATATGGAAACAGAACAGCCGCTGGTCCGGATTTCTGTCCGAAACCTGGTGGAATTTATCCTGCGCAGCGGAGATATCGATAACCGGGCAGGAGGGGCAGACAAAGACGCAATGCTCCTTGGAGGAAAGATCCATCGGAAGATCCAGCGCAGAATGGGAGCAGATTACCACGCCGAAGTGGCGATGAAAATGGAGATTCCCTGCCACGGTTTCATATTGTCCGTGGAAGGAAGAGCGGACGGAGTCATAGAGACCCCTTCCGGCATTGTGATCGATGAGATCAAAGGGATATATAAAGATCTGGAGCTTTTAAAAGAACCGGTTCCGGTACATCTTGCCCAGGCCAAGTGCTACGCCTATATCTATGCCAGCCAGCAGAGCCTGGAAGAGATTGGCGTACAGATGACCTACTGCAATATGGATACCGAGGACATCAAAAGGTTCCAGAGCGTCCATCAGACGGAAAGCTTAAAGAAATGGTTTCTGGGGATTGTCGGACAGTACGAAAAATGGGCCAGATTCCAGATAGAGTGGAGAGAAAAGAGAAATGCTTCGATCCGGGAGGTGCATTTTCCCTTTGCCTACAGGGAAGGGCAGAAAAAGCTGACCGCTGCTGTCTACCGGACGATCGAACAGAAAAAGAAGCTTTTTATCCAGGCGCCGACAGGCGTGGGGAAGACCATTGCCACAGTCTTTCCGTCCATCAAGGCAATGGGAGAAGGACTAGGCGAGAAGCTCTTTTATCTGACGGCCAAAACCATCACCAGGACCGTGGCCTGGCAGGCTTTCGAGACCCTGCGTGACCAGGCGCTCCGGATGAAGGTGATCGTGCTGACGGCAAAGGAAAAGATCTGCTTCTGTGAAGAGACGGAGTGCAACCCGGACGCCTGCCCCTATGCGAAAGGTCATTTCGATCGGGTCAATGATGCCGTCTATGAGCTTCTGACCACCACTGACGCCATCAGCCGGGAAGTGATCGAGGAGCAGGCAGAAAAATGGAAGGTCTGTCCCTTTGAACTGGGGCTGGATATATCGACCTGGGTAGATGCCGTGATCTGCGACTATAATTATGTCTTTGATCCCAATGCGCATCTGAAGAGATTCTTTGGCGAGGGAAACAAAGGCGACTACCTGTTCTTGATCGATGAGGCCCACAACCTGGTAGACCGGGGCCGGGAGATGTACAGCGCCAGGATCTGTAAAGAAGACTTTCTGAAGATTAAGAGGCTGGTGAAGACAGAGGATGTAAAGCTTGGAAAACGGCTGGAGGAATGTAACCGCCAGCTTCTATCCCTGAAGCGGGAGTGCGACGGCTGTCAGGTTCTGAACAGTGCGGGGAACGTCTATTTGAAGCTGGTCTCTTTAATGGGCGAGATGGAGCGTTTCCTGGAGGAATGTGACAGGGAAGAGATCCGGAAAGAAGTTCTGGAATTATATTTTGATGTCCGGACATTTATCGGTGTGTATGAGGTGCTGGATGAAAACTATATGATCTATTCGGAACTTGGCGGAGATGATAAATTTTATCTTCACCTGTTCTGTGTCAATCCTGCCGGAAGACTGAAAGAATATCTGGAAAAGGGAGCAAGTACGATCTTTTTTTCAGCGACACTCCTTCCGATCCACTATTACAAAAAGCTTCTCAGCACAGTGACGGACGATTACACGATTTATGCAGAATCGCCTTTTGATACAGAGCACAGGCTGCTGATGCTGGGGACGGATGTGAGCACCAGGTACAAGCTTCGGGGAACTCTGATGTACCGGAAATACGCAGAGTACCTGTTGAAGGTGGCGGAAGCGAAAGCGGGAAATTATATAGCGTTTTTCCCCTCCTATCGGTTTATGGAAGAGGTATACGAGGAGTTTTTGGCTCTCCTGGAGGAAAAAGGCGGGGACGTGGAGTATGTGATGCAGTCCCAGTATATGTCGGAGGAGGCCAGGGAGATTTTCCTGGAAAACTTTGAGGAAGACCGGAAAAACAGCCTGATGGGCTTTTGTGTGCTGGGTGGTATTTTTTCAGAAGGGATTGATCTTACGGAGGATAAGCTGATCGGCACAGTGATCGTGGGGACGGGGCTTCCCCAGGTGTGCCGGGAGCGGGAGCTTCTGAGACAGTATTTTGACGGGCAGGGGGTTAAGGGATTCGATTATGCCTATCTGTATCCGGGAATGAACAAAGTGCTCCAGGCGGCCGGACGGGTGATCCGTACGGATGAGGACCGGGGCGTGATCCTTCTCCTGGACGACCGGTTTGCGGACAGACGGTACCGGGAGACGTTTCCCAGAGAATGGGCATCCTACAGCTTTTGTAATGGAGAAAACGCATCGGAGAAGATCCGAAAGTTCTGGGAGTCGGAAAAAGAAGACTGATTACAATAAAAAGGAGTGACAGCATGAAGAAATTGCATGGGGCAGCAGGCTTTGCGGCGATGTTTCTGGTCATCATCGCACTGCTGATCACCAGTTTCCAGATAGGGATCTATGGAGATCCGGAGTATGGATTTTACAAAGAGGAATATGAAAAGTATAACGTGACAGATTCTCTGGATATGACCATAGAAGATGTCATGGAAGTAACAGAGTATATGATGGATTATCTGATTGGAAGAGAAGAGGTGCTTTCCATCGAGACAAATGTGGATGGAGAAACCCAGGATTTCTTCAATGAGCAGGACAGACTGCACATGGAGGATGTGAAGAACCTGTTCCTGGGAGGGCTAAAGCTTCGTACGGTCTGCCTTGTGCTGGCAGTGCTGCTTGTGCTCTTTCTGGCGGCCACAAAGGCGGACATGAGAAAGCAGATCACCAGAGGGTATTTTCTGGCGCTTGGCGTGTTCGGCGTGCTGATCGTGGTGCTGCTGTGCTCTTTTGCCGTGGACTTTACCGCCAGCTTTACTCTTTTTCATGAAATTTTCTTTACCAATGATCTGTGGCTCTTTGATCCGGCGACGGATTATATGATCCGGATGCTGCCGGAGGGATTCTTCTATGATATGGTCATGCGGATCGGGGCCTGGTTTGTGGGAGGCCTGGTTTTACTTTTCGCGGTCATGGCCGGATGGAGACAGAGGGCTCTCTGGAAATTCTGGGAACGGCATAAAAAGAATGACAGGAAATCGACAGACAGCCAATAGTTTGGTTTTACTAATCGGGATTCCTGTGTTATGATGGTCTTAGGATTGCGTGAGCATGGGATGTGCCAGTGATCCGTGGCATTACTTCAATAATAAGACGGAAGATGGAGGAAGCTTTATGGGCAATGTAAAACGCGTATATGTAGAGAAAAAGCCGGAGTATGCAGTACAGGCGAAGGATCTGTACCATGAGATTTCCGGTTATCTGGGGATCAGAAGCCTTGAAAATGTGCGGGTGCTGATCCGTTATGATGTAGAAAATATGACAGACGAGACCTTCGAGAAGGCATGCAGCGGCATCTTTTCAGAGCCGCCTGTGGACACGCTGTACCGGGAAGAGTTTCCGGTAAAAGAAGGAAGCCGTGTGTTTTCCGTAGAATTTCTGCCCGGACAGTTTGACCAGAGAGCAGATTCGGCGGTTCAGTGTGTACAGTTCATTAAAGAAGACGAACAGCCGGTGATCCATACGGCTACCACATATGTGGTAGAGGGGGCAGTCTCAGATGAGGAATTTGAGGCGATTAAAAAACACTGTATCAATCCGGTGGATTCCAGAGAGACAGGCATGGAAAAGCCGGAAACTCTGGTAACACAGTTTGAAGAGCCGGAGGATGTGATCATCTTCGAAGGCTTCAAAGATATGGAAGAAGAGCCGTTAAAAGAGCTGTATGATTCGCTGGGCCTGGCGATGACATTTAAAGATTTTCTCCATATCCAGAATTATTTCCGGGGAGAGGAAAAACGGGATCCGTCCATGACGGAGATCCGGGTGCTGGACACCTATTGGTCTGACCATTGCCGGCACACCACCTTTTCCACAGAACTGACAGACGTTACTTTCGGAGAGGGCGACTATAAAGCTCCGATCGAAGAGACCTACCGGCAGTATCTGGCGGATCACAGTGAGATTTTCAAGGGCAGGGAGGATAAGTTTGTCTGCCTGATGGATCTTGCTCTGATGGCTATGCGTAAGTTAAAAAAGGAAGGAAAGCTTGAGGACCAGGAGGAGTCTGAAGAGATCAACGCCTGCAGCATCGTGGTTCCGGTAACGGTAGACGGCGTGGAGGAAGAATGGCTGGTCAACTTTAAGAACGAGACCCACAACCATCCCACAGAGATCGAACCCTTCGGTGGAGCTGCTACCTGCCTGGGCGGAGCGATCCGTGATCCGCTGTCAGGACGTACCTATGTCTATCAGGCTATGCGTGTGACAGGTGCGGCAGATCCGACAGTATCAGTGAAAGACACCTTAAAAGGAAAGCTTCCGCAGAAAAAACTGGTCAGAGAAGCAGCTCATGGATACAGCTCCTACGGAAACCAGATCGGTCTGGCGACAGGAGCAGTAAAAGAAATCTATCATCCCAATTATGTGGCAAAACGTATGGAGATCGGGGCGGTACTTGGAGCAGCGCCCAGAAGAGCTGTGATCCGGGAAACCTCTGATCCTGGAGATATCATCATCCTGCTTGGCGGACGCACCGGGCGTGACGGCTGCGGCGGAGCGACAGGCTCTTCTAAAGTGCATACAGAAGAGTCCACGACTACCTGCGGTGCGGAGGTACAGAAGGGGAATCCGCCTACCGAGCGTAAGATCCAGAGACTGTTCCGCAGAGAGGAAGTCAGCAGGTTGATCAAGAAATGTAACGACTTTGGCGCAGGTGGTGTATCAGTAGCTATCGGAGAGCTGGCAGACGGCCTTAAAGTTGATCTGGACAAAGTGCCGAAGAAATATGCCGGCCTGGACGGAACGGAGATTGCAATCTCTGAATCCCAGGAGCGTATGGCAGTGGTTATTGATCCAAAAGATGCCGATACATTTATGGCTTATGCAGCAGAAGAAAATCTGGAGGCCACAAAGGTGGCAGTTGTGACGGAAGAGCCAAGACTCAGACTTTCCTGGAGAGGAAAAGAGATCGTAAATCTTTCCCGCGCGTTCCTGGATACCAACGGTGCACACCAGGAGACAACTGTGGCTGTAGATATTCCGAACCGTAAAGATACCATCCTGACCCGTCAGGAGGTGGGTGACGTCAGAGAACAGTGGCTTGGTACCCTGAAAGATCTGAATGTGTGCTCACAAAAGGGACTGGTGGAGATGTTCGACGGTTCCATCGGGGCCGGCTCTGTATTTATGCCCCACGGCGGCAAGTATCAGATGACAGAGACCCAGGCTATGGTAGCTAAGCTTCCGGTGCTGAAAGGCGACTGTGACACGGTGACCATGATGAGTTATGGATTCGATCCGTTCCTGTCTACCTGGAGCCCGTATCACGGAGCAATTTATGCGGTAACAGAATCAGTGGCGAAGATCGTGGCTTCCGGCGGAGACTATCAGAAGATCCGCTTTACCTTCCAGGAATATTTCCGCCGCATGACAGAGGATCCACACAGATGGAGCCAGCCTTTTGCAGCCCTTCTTGGCGCTTATAACGCACAGCTTGGCTTCGGCCTTCCGTCTATCGGAGGAAAGGACAGTATGTCCGGTACGTTCGAGGATATTGACGTTCCGCCGACTTTAGTGTCCTTTGCGGTAGACATTGCAAGAGAAAAGGATATTATCACGCCAGAGCTTAAGAAGGCGGGAAATAAACTGGTATGGCTTCGGATAGAGACAGATGAGTATGACATTCCTGTTTATGAAAAAGTGATGGAGCAGTACGGAAAATTCCATGAAGATATAGGAAACGGCCGGATCGTATCCGCTTATGCCCTGGACCGTCACGGGATTGCGGCGGCAGTCAGCAAGATGGCATTTGGAAACGGCTGTGGCGTAAAGATCGAGCACAATCTGGATCCGAGAGACTTCTTCGCACCGGGCTTTGGAGACCTGATCGCAGAGGTGCCGGCCGGAGAAGTTGGAAATCTCCAGATTTCCTATACTGTGATCGGTGAGGTGACAGACGATGGACGCTTCTCCTATGGAAACTGTGTGATCGGGCTGGACGAGGCAGAAAGTGCATGGAAAGGAACTCTGGAACAGGTATTTGCTACCAGTTCTGGCGCGGAAGATACAGATGACTGGACACTGTCTGTAAAAGAGAGCGAAGACGGAAAACTGCAGGAAGACGGATGCTTCCATGCTTCCCGCGTTCATATCTGTGAACACAAGATTGCACAGCCTACCGTGTTTATTCCGGTATTCCCGGGGACGAACTGTGAATATGACAGCGCGAAAGCTTTCGAACGTGCCGGTGCAAAGGTAGTCACCAAGGTATTTAAGAACTTAAGCGCTGCAGATATCGTGGACTCTGTCCAGGTGTTTGAACAGGCGATCGCCCAGGCGCAGATTATCATGTTCCCAGGCGGTTTCAGTGCAGGCGATGAGCCGGACGGCTCCGCAAAATTCTTTGCTACGGCATTCCAGAATGCAAAGCTTAAGGAAGCAGTAGAGAAGCTGCTGAATGAAAGAGACGGGCTGGCACTCGGCGTATGTAACGGCTTCCAGGCACTTATTAAGCTGGGGCTGGTTCCGGACGGAAAGATTACCGGACAGAACGGACAGTCCCCGACGCTGACCTACAATACTATCGGACGCCATATCTCCAAAATGGTTTACACAAAGGTAGTAACGGATAAATCCCCGTGGCTTGCGAAAGCCAAGCTTGGCGGCGTATATGTCAATCCGGCATCCCATGGAGAAGGAAGATTCGTGGCTCCGAAAGAGACGATCCAGAAGCTGTTTGAAAATGGCCAGGTGGCTACACGCTATTGCGATCCGGAGGGAAATGTTACAAAGAATGAAGAGTGGAATGTAAACGGATCCTATTATGCCATTGAAGGAATTACAAGTCCGGACGGAAGAGTGCTTGGAAAGATGGCTCACTCTGAGCGCAGAGGCCGCAGTGTGGCAGTAAATATTTACGGAGAACAGGATATGAAGATCTTTGAATCCGGTGTGGCTTACTTCAAATAAAATTGCATTTTTCAGAGAGGAATATTGCAATCCGGATTAAAAAGCTATAAAAAATCCGTGGAAAATGCAGGAACAGATGTATAAAGCTGCAAAAAAATGATAAAAAATACAAAAAACACTTGAGTTTTTTGGCAGAATACTTTATTCTGTTAAACAGACAAAGGTGCCAAAAGGAGCTGGCTCTTTGCCGGCTCCTTTTCACGTATATTATATCAAAGCATCAAGGAGGAAGAAAGAATGTCTTATGTTGATGAAGTCCTGGAAAAAGTAGTAGCCAAAAATCCGGCGGAACCGGAATTTCACCAGGCGGTGAAGGAGGTCCTGGAGTCTTTAAGAGTAGTGATTGAAGCAAATGAGGAGAAATACAGAAAAGACGCGCTTCTTGAAAGACTGGTAGAGCCGGAGAGACAGTTCAAGTTCCGTGTTCCGTGGGTAGATGATAAGGGACAGGTACAGGTGAATACTGGCTACCGTGTACAGTTCAACAGTGCGATAGGACCTTACAAGGGTGGTCTTCGCCTGCATCCGTCAGTAAACCTTGGAATCATCAAATTCCTTGGATTTGAGCAGATTTTCAAAAATTCGCTGACAGGCCTTCCAATCGGCGGAGGAAAAGGCGGATCTGATTTTGATCCGAAGGGAAAATCTGACAGAGAGGTAATGGCATTCTGCCAGAGCTTTATGACAGAGCTTTGTAAATATATTGGAGCAGACACTGACGTGCCGGCAGGAGACATCGGAACAGGTGCAAGAGAGATCGGATATATGTTCGGACAGTATAAGAGAATCAGAGGCCTTTACGAAGGAGTACTTACCGGAAAAGGATTAAGTTATGGAGGATCTCTGGCAAGAACAGAGGCTACCGGCTACGGACTTCTTTATCTGACTGAGGAGATGCTGAAACTGAACGGCATAGAACTGGCCGGAAAAACCGTGGCGGTATCAGGTTCCGGAAACGTTGCTATTTATGCGACAGAAAAGGCACAGCAGCTGGGCGCAAAGGTAGTGACAGTCAGTGACTCTACCGGATGGGTATATGATCCGGATGGAATTGACGTTTCTGCCCTGAAGGAGATCAAGGAGGTACAGCGCGCAAGGCTGACCGAATATAAAAAATATCGTCCGAATTCTGAATACCACGAAGGACGCGGCGTGTGGGCTGTAAAGGTAGATATTGCACTTCCCTGCGCAACTCAGAATGAACTGAATCTGGAAGATGCAAAGCTTCTTGTGGAAAATGGATGTATCGCAGTAGCAGAGGGAGCAAATATGCCGACTACTATGGAAGCAACAGAATATCTGCAGAAGAACGGCGTATTGTTTGCGCCTGGAAAGGCTGCCAACGCCGGCGGTGTTGCAACTTCCGCATTAGAAATGTCTCAGAACAGCGAGAGGTTAAGCTGGAGCTTTGAGGAAGTAGACGGAAAACTGAAAGGTATCATGGTAAATATCTGCCACAATATGGTGGATGCTGCAAAGCGCTACGGCATGGAAGGAAATTATGTGGCAGGCGCCAATATTGCAGGTTTTGAAAAGGTTGTAGATGCCATGAATGCTCAGGGAATCGTATAGAAAACAACAGTTTTTCAGAGAATCTAAAAAAAATGAAAAAAAGTGTTGACATTTGGAGTTTTTTAATAGTATAATAGCAAAGCGGGTTCGAGGTACGGACCCGCAGGAATATGGGGTCTTAGCTCAGCTGGGAGAGCATCTGCCTTACAAGCAGAGGGTCATAGGTTCGAGCCCTATAGGCCCCATATCAAATGTGGCGGGATAGCTCAGTTGGCTAGAGCACACGGTTCATACCCGTGGTGTCGCTGGTTCAAATCCAGTTCCCGCTATTTTTTATGCACAGACTGAGGAAGAGGGAAATGATGAAACGGACGGCAGGTCAGTTAAGACTGCCGTCCGTTTCATTTTACAAAGAAAGACAAATCATGTATAATACAAACAAAATTGACTCAATATGAGAAAAGGATGGAGGAAAATCTATGCTGGATAAAAAGACATTGACTTTTCGGGTGATTGCGGGCCTGGCGCTTTTATATGTAGGCGGGAACCTGATCAGGTCATCACTGGCTGATCAGCCGGAACACTATGTGATCTATGCGCTGGCCGGAGCGGCCTTTGCGCTTCTTGGCGTTGTATGGGGAGGTCTTGCGATTAAAAAGCTGGCCACCCATGATTATAAAGAAATGATGGATGATGATGCAGAAGAGATGGAACGGGCGCTAGAGGATGCAGAAAAAGAAGAGGAGAAGTAAAGATGCGGATCGGGATGGGATATGACGTTCACCGTTTGGTGGAAGACAGGGATCTGATCCTTGGAGGGGTCAGGATTCCATATGAGAAGGGACTGCTGGGACATTCGGATGCAGATGTGCTCCTTCATGCGATTATGGATGCACTCCTGGGGGCGGCGGCATTAGGCGATATCGGGAAGCATTTCCCGGATACGGATCCGGCGTATAAAGGGGCGTCCAGTCTGAAGCTGCTGGAGCATGTGGGTGATCTGATCGGGCAGGAGCTTTATGTAATCAGTAATATTGATGCCACCATCATCGCACAGAGGCCCAAGATGGCACCGCATATTGAAGAGATGCGGGAAAATGTGGCAAAAGTACTGCACTTGGAGGTTTCCCAGGTGAATATCAAGGCAACGACGGAGGAAGGGCTTGGATTTACCGGAAGCGGGGAAGGAATCTCGGCACAGGCTGTAGCAGCCCTGGAAACAGTGGCGAACTACAGTTATACGGCGGCCTCCACCGAGGCGGGCTGTGCCGGCTGCGGCGGCTGTCCGCGGATGCAGGGAGGCGAAGAGTCATGAACGTCAGAAAATTAGAGACGGAAGAACACGGGATGACCAGGTTCCTCTATGAAGAGGCATTTCCGGAGGACAGCCAGACTTTCACCGATTATTACTATACAGAAAAGACAAAGAACAATCAGATATATGTGCTGGAGAAAGAGGGAAAGATCTGTTCCATGGCTCATCTGAATCCTTATTCCTTATCTGTAAATGGAAGCCGGAAGGAAACCCATTATATTGTGGCAGTGGCTACGAAAAAGGAGTGCCGCAGACAGGGATATATGGGAGCCGTCCTGAGGCGGGCGCTTGAGGATATGTACCGGGAGGGGGAGATATTTACTTTCCTGATGCCGGCGGCAAAGGGAATCTATGAGCCCTATGATTTCCGTACGGTATTTGAACAGACAAGGCCCTATGTAAAGGATCTGGAAGGATGGATACAGGCAGGAGAGAAAGACTGCCAGGAATTATCGGAGTGGGCCAACGACAGCCTTAAGAAGAGCTGCCAGGTCTATGCTGTCCGGGACGAAGACTATTATCTCAGGATGCTGCGGGAATATGAAAGTGACGGCGGGAAGCTCCTTTTAAAGAGAGATGCGCAAGGGAAGATCATGGATTTTGGCATCTGGGTGCCGGAAGAACATCCGGAGCAGGGCAAGATCATGGTGCGGATCCTGGACGTAAGAAGGATGCTGATGTCTCTTGAGCTTTCTGAACTAACAGGCGTGTGCTTTACGGTGACGGATCCCATCATCGAGGACAATAACCGGTGCCTGACCCTTATGGGGACTGAGTTCTCGGGAGTCATGCTGATGGATGCAAAGCCGGAGAACAGCGAGGGCGTGATAAGCGTCCGGGCGCTTGCCGACCTGGTGTTTGGCGTGAAATCCATAGAAGAATTAAGAAAGGAAGAGGGCGTCAGTATGTCAGACCGGATGGCCGGGGAATTAGAAAAGCTCCTTCCGCTTTCTGAAATCTATCTGAATGAAATGGTATAAGGGATAAAGTATAAAGAGCTCGGAAGGGCTCTTTTCTTTTTGCACTTGTTTTCTTCAGAATATCTTTAGAAATTTGTCCGGATGCTCTTAAGAAATATGGGCTATGCTGTTAGATAGAAAGGAGGAAGGTCTTTACGATATTTGCATAAAATCGTATCATTAAGACAGGAAAGAAAACGAGGGGAGAAAGATACTATGGAAATGAACCATGTGCTGATCGTAGAAGATGACAAGGAAATCCGGGAAGGGATCGAGATATATTTAAAAAGCCAGGGATATGAAGTGTTCCAGGCTGCGGATGGTATCGAGGGCCTGGATGTGATCCGGAAAGAAGAAATCCACCTGGCCATTGTGGATGTTATGATGCCAAGGATGGATGGAATCCAGATGACGATGAAACTGCGGGAAAGCTATGATTTTCCGGTGATATTTTTATCGGCGAAGTCAGAGGAAGTGGATAAGATCCTGGGGCTTAACATGGGGGCGGATGATTATGTGACCAAACCATTTACACCTATGGAACTTCTGGCAAGGGTAAATTCCCAGCTCCGCAGATACCGGCGATTTATGGAAAAGCTGGATCAGAATACCAAAGAGGAGCATATACATATCGTTGGCGGACTGGAACTCAATGAGGACAGAGTAGAAGTGACGGTGGACGGGGAGCTGGTGAAGGTGACGCCGACAGAATACAAGATCCTGCTGCTTTTGATGACACATCCGGGGCGGGTGTTTTCAGCGGAAGAGATCTATGAATGGGTATGGCATGAGAGGGCCGTCAATACAGATACGATCATGGTGCATGTAAGAAATATCCGGGAGAAGATTGAGATCAATCCCAGAGAACCAAAATATTTGAAGGTGGTGTGGGGAGTTGGATACAAAATTGAAAAACAGGCATAAGCTGGCGGTAGTACTGATCATACTGACTCTTTTGATGGCAACGGCAAATATAACATCGTACTATGGCCTTTATGAAAACCAGATGAAGGAGGAACAGGAAAATTCAAGGCAGGCAATGCTTCGTTCCGAGGATTTCTTAAGGCAGTTTGTCCAGGCCTCCTGGGTCATTTATCTTGAAGAAGACAGGGACGTTTCGTGGGGGGGAGAAGGAACCGGATATGCGGGCATGAGTCTGGAAGACGTCATCCCCAGCACCCTGCAGGAATATGACGAATTCTATCCTTACCTGGAGTATGTGATGGCAGATGGGGACGGCGACGTTATTTCGCAGAGTATGGCGCCTACAGGGGAGGATCTGACAGAGGGAGACTTCTCGAATTATACCATTGCACTGAACTTAAGCTATGACGGAAATGGGGCGGCGGATATCCGGGTCCGGAAAGGGCCGGACCGTGCGGAAATTGCCCGGGAATTCCGGAGGGTCCTGAATGGACTGGAGGCAGGGGATTACTGGGGGGAAATGCCTTCGGAGTATGATATTCCGATGCCTGCGAACAGAGAATTTACCTTTGCGATGACAGAGGGAAACCTCTGGACATATCTGGAAGATCATTTTTACTATGCAGACGATCTGCTGCCGGGCGACGGACAGACGCATATCTTCGGGCTGAGCTTATTGGTGGCCGCGGCGGCGCTTTTATATCCGCTGGTCAAATCTTTCAACACCGGAGACGAAAAGGTGTTCCGGGCGCCGCTGGAAGTGGTGTGCATTGCAGCTGTCCTGGTCATTACAGCAGTGTGTGTAAATGCAGGATGGATGATCCGCCGAAGTGATGGCGTGGCAGGGCCTTTGGATCTTGCCGTATGGTTCCTGTATTTTGCAGTTGTCTACTGGGCGGCAGGAAACCTGAGGCGGATCTTTGTCCTTGGACCTATACCGTATTTCAAGGAATATTCTCTTTTGGTGTCCCAGAAGTGCGGCATCCGAAAAGGGGTAAAAGAAGCCTGGGAAACCATGGGAAGATGGCGGAAACGGGCGATGGACACCCTGCTGGATCTGAAACTATCTGACGTAAATAATCGGATGATCCTTAAGGTGGTGGGACTTAATTTTGTGATCCTGGCAGTAATTACCTGCTTTTGGTACTATGGCCTGATCCTGCTGGTGATTTATTCCGCAGTATTATTCTACTTCCTGAGAGGGTACTTCCGGGATATCCGTGAGAAATATGACCGCCTCAATATAGCGGCGGCGGCCATCGCAAACGGGGATCTAAAGACCGAGATTCCCGCTGACACGGGGCTTTTTGAACCGGTGGCGGAAAGCCTTCAAAAGATCCAGGAGGGATTCGGAAAAACGGTGGAGGAAGAGGTGAAAAGCCAGCGGATGAAAACAGAACTTATCACCAACGTGTCTCATGACCTGAAGACTCCGCTGACGGCAATCATTACTTATGTGGATCTTCTGAAAAAGGAAGAGGATCCGGGAAAGCAGAAGGAATACGTGGAGGTGCTGGAGAAGAAGTCCCAGCGGCTGAAAGTCCTGATCGAGGATCTGTTTGAGATCAGCAAGGCGGGCTCTGGAAATGTGAAGCTGGAGCTTATGGATGTGGACGTTGTGAATCTGTTCAAGCAGGTAAAGCTGGAGCTGGAGGACAAGATCAAAAAGGCTGACCTGGATTTCAGATGCAGCTATCCGGAAGAAAAGCTGACCGTCCGTCTGGACAGTCAGAAGACCTATCGGATCTTTGAAAACCTGCTGGTGAACATCGTAAAGTATGCCATGCCTCATACCAGGGTGTTTATCGAGATCCTGCGGGAAGATGACCAGGCGGTGATCCGGATGAAGAATATTTCCGAACAAGAGCTGAACATTCAGGGGCAGGAGCTGACAGAGCGGTTTGTCAGAGGAGATGCCTCCAGAAATACAGAAGGTGCAGGGCTTGGACTTGCCATCGTGAAAAGCTTTGTAGAACTTCAGGGAGGGGAGTTTGGCATAGAAATTGACGGAGATCTGTTTAAAACACAGGTGAGATTCCGGGATTTGTGTTGACAAAACCCAGATTTTCACATATGATATAACCTATACGAAAAAGACGTAGAACGGAAAGAGTAACAGATAACATAGGCTGCCAGAGAGAAACTGTCACCGGCTGAGAGCAGTTTTAAGCGGAAGTGTCTGTGAAGTGCATCCGGGAGTCGATCCGGCGAGCGAAAAGTGCGGCATGAAAGGCCAGACAGAGCATCGGGTAGCCGGGTACGTCAGACGCGCGTTAGGCGTCCGAAAGAGGAGAGGACTTTTCTGCCCTTAGTGTCGGGACTTGAGAAAAGGAATCTCTAAAAGAGTGGAACCGCGGATATACTTCGTCTCTTGCATGCAGGAGACGAAGTTTTTTATTCTATAAGAGACCCTATTCTGAAAATCATAAAAGGAGCGTGTGTATGGGAATCATATCTTATGTAAAAGAAGAGATACAGGTAATCCGTGAACGAGACCCGGCGATCAAGTCTAACATGGAGGTGTTTTTATACCCCAGCTTTCAGGCAATCCTGCGTTACCGCGTTGCTCATAAGCTGTACCGGAAAAAACATTATTTTCTGGCAAGATGGGTATCTCAGCGGGCTGCAAGGAAAACAGGGATCGAGATCCATCCGGGTGCGACGATCGGGAAGGGCCTGTTCATCGACCATGGCAGTGGAGTGATCATTGGGGAGACGGCAGAGCTTGGAAATAATGTGACTCTGTACCAGGGCGTTACCCTTGGCGGTACCGGTAAGGAACATGGCAAGCGTCACCCTACCCTGAAGGATAACGTGATGGTAAGCGCCGGAGCCAAGGTGCTGGGCTCATTTACCATCGGAGAAAATTCGAAGATTGGTGCCGGCAGCGTAGTTCTGAAAGAGGTTCCGCCGAACTGTACAGTAGTAGGAGTGCCGGGGCGGATCGTAAAAAGAGAAAATCAGCGGATTCCGCGGATGGATCTGGATCAGGTACATCTGCCGGATCCTATTAGCAGTGATATTCTTAAGCTTCAGAATGATAATCTGTGGATGCGCCGGAAGATCGAAGAGCTGGAGGAGATTATCTGCAAGTTTCATCAGGAAGAGAAAATCGGTTAAAAATAAAGAAGATTCAGGAGGAAAATAAGATGATAGAATTATATAATACTTTATCCAGGAAAAAGGAGGAGTTTGTCCCTCTGGAAGAAGGAAAAGTAAGGATGTATGTCTGCGGACCTACCGTCTATAACCTTATCCATATTGGAAATGCGCGCCCTATGATCGTGTTCGACACAGTCCGCCGGTATTTCGAGTATAAAGGATATGATGTGAATTTTGTTTCCAACTTTACAGACGTGGATGATAAGATTATTAAAAAGGCCATTGAAGAGGGAGTGTCTGCTGACGAGATATCGAAGCGCTATATTGCAGAGTGCAAAAAAGACATGGAAGGCATGAACATCAAGCCGGCCACGAAAAATCCGCTGGCTACGGAGGAGATCTGCGGGATGGTTGATATGATCCAGACACTGATCGACAAGGGTTATGCTTACGAAAAGAACGGCACCGTTTACTATCGTACCCGGAAGTTCGAGGATTACGGCAAATTGTCTCATAAGAATCTGGATGACCTGCGTTCCGGAGAGCGTGCCCTTCTTGTGACCGGAGAGGACGAAAAGGAAGACCCGCTGGACTTCGTGCTCTGGAAGCCGAAAAAAGAAGGAGAGCCTTTCTGGGAGTCGCCCTGGTCCGAGGGACGTCCGGGATGGCATATCGAGTGCTCCGAGATGTCCAAGAAGTATCTGGGTGAGCAGATCGACATCCATGCAGGCGGCGAGGATCTGGTATTTCCTCATCACGAAAACGAGATCGCTCAGAGTGAAGCGGCCAACGGCAAAGAATTCGCAAAATACTGGATGCACAATGCGTTCCTGAATATTGACAATAAGAAGATGAGTAAGTCCCTTGGAAACTTCCGGACTGTGCGGGAGATCAGCGAGCAGTATGATCTGCAGGTGCTGCGTTTCTTCATGCTCAGCGCTCACTACAGGAGCCCCTTAAACTTCAGCGCGGATCTGATGGAAGCTTCGAAAAACGGACTGGAGCGTATTGTAAATGCAGCAGAAAATCTGAAATTCCGGATGAAGAATGCAAAAGAAGAGGCTATCACAGAGGCAGAACAGGAAGCTTACGCAAAGACAGAGGAATTTGTGGGTAAATTCGAATCTGCCATGGATGATGATTTCAATACGGCAGACGCGGTGGCAGCCGTCTTTGATCTGGTAAAATATATTAATACCAATACCTCAGAGGAAAGCTCCGCGGAATATCTGAAGAAGCTTCTGGAACGTCTTACGAAGCTGTGCGACGTGCTGGGGCTGATCGTGGATAAGGAAGAAGAAATGCTTGCCGAGGATATCGAGAAGATGATCGAAGAGAGACAGGCGGCAAGAAAGGCAAAGGATTTTGCGAAGGCAGATGCTATCCGGGACGAACTGCTGGCAAAAGGGATCATTCTGGAAGATACGAGAGAAGGCGTAAAATGGAAAAAAGCGTAGAGTGGCAGTTTGAGGCCGCCATGCAGGAAATCTTTCAGCTGAGAGAGGTGGAGATACAGGAGTATTCCCCTCTCACGCTGGCCTATATCGGGGACGGGATCTATGAGCTTTTGATCCGGACACTGGTAGTCAATGAGGGTAATAAGCCGGTACAGAAACTCCATAAAGAGACCAGTGCCCTGGTGCAGGCGTCTGCCCAGTCGAAGATGATGAGGCGTCTCCAGGAGGAACTGACAGAGGAGGAGCATGCGGTATATAAAAGGGGAAGGAATTCCAAGAGTGTGTCCCCGGCCAAAAACCAGTCGGTAACGGATTATCGCAGAGCAACCGGCTTTGAGGCTCTGATGGGATACCTGTATCTGAAAAAGGACTGGGAGCGGATGCTTAAGCTGGTAAAGACCGGGCTTGAAAGCCTGGAAGAGTCGTAAATAGCACACAGGCGGCAGAATGGAGAAGTTCATGAGAGAAGAAAAGAGAACCAATGAAAATATGATCGAGGGCAGAAATGCCGTACTGGAGGCCTTCCGGTCCGGAAAAACGGTAGATAAGCTCTATGTCCAGGACGGCTGTAAGGACGGCCCGGTACAGACAATCTTAAGAGAAGCAAGGAAACAGGATACCATTGTCCAGTTTGTAGGGAAGGAACGTTTGTCCCAGCTCTCAGAGACAGGAAAGCATCAGGGAGTGATCGCAAGTGTTGCATCCTATGCGTATTCCACGGTGGAAGAAATGCTGGCGCTGGCAAAGGAGCGTGGTGAGGATCCGTTTCTGATCCTTCTGGATAATATTGAAGACCCCCATAATCTGGGGGCTATCATCCGTACGGCAAACCTGGCGGGAGCCCATGGCGTAATCATTCCGAAGCGCAGGGCAGCAGGTCTTACAGCGGTGGTGGCAAAGACGTCGGCGGGAGCGCTTCATTATACCCCGGTGGCGAAGGTGACCAATCTGGTGAAGACCATGGAGGAATTAAAGGAGCAGGGGCTCTGGTTCGTGTGTGCGGATATGGACGGCGAACGTATGTATGACCTGAATCTGAAGGGCCCTATCGGCCTGGTGATCGGCAGCGAAGGCGAAGGCGTGGGACGCCTGGTTAAGGAAACCTGTGATTTTGTGGCGTCGATCCCCATGAAAGGGCAGATCAGTTCCCTGAATGCATCGGTGGCGGCGGGCGTCCTAGCCTATGAGATCGTCAGACAGCGCCTTGGCTAATGCAGGGGGCGAAAACGGAAAACAGATGAGGAATCAGCGGGAGGGAGGCATAAGGATGCCAAATTACGGGCAGATGGCGGATGAAGAACTGATCCGCAGATACCGGGAAGGCGACAGGGATGCGCTGGACCATATCATGGAAAAATACAAGGATCAGGTCCGCAAAGAAGCCAATGCCATGTATCTTCTGGGCGGAGAGAATGAAGATCTGATCCAGGAGGGAATGATCGGCCTCTTTAAGGCGGTGCAGGATTATGATGGACAGCAGGGAGCCTCCTTTTTCAGCTTTTCCAGACTGTGTATCAACCGGCAGATGTATTCGGCGATTGCCGCATCCCGGAGAAAGAAACACAGTCCTTTGAATACCTATGTGTCTTTTTATGAAGATCACGAAGAGAGCGCTCCGCTGATCGAGACCATGCCCGCCGGACAGGAGTCGAGTCCGGAGGAGCTCTTTGTCAGCCGGGAGTATGCGGAGTTGATCGAGAGCAGGCTGGAAGAGAGTTTAAGTGATCTGGAAAAACGGGTGCTCTATCTCCATCTGAGGGGGACGGACTACAAGACAATAGCAAGACTTCTGGATAAGAGCCCCAAAACGGTGGACAATGCTCTCCAAAGGATCAAGGCCAAGACGGCAAAAATCCTGGAAAGAGAAAAAGAGTAAAAAATGTAAAAAAGGATATTGACAAACAGGTCCTGTGTATTGTATATTACTACTGTTGCATATGACAGATATGCGTGCTGCCGTGGCTCAGTCGGTAGAGCGTCGCCTTGGTAAGGCGGAGGTCGGCGGTTCGATTCCGCTCGGCAGCTTGGACTCCCTTTTCGGGAGTCTTTTTTTCTATCAAAATCCAGAATGGATAAACGCCTTGTTTCAAAAAAATATTTATGATAATATAAGGTACAGTTACGTAGAATGAGGAGGAACAACATGGGAGAAGAAGTGGTTTCCAAGAATTTTATCGAGCAGGAAATAGATAAGGATCTGGCAGAGGGTGTCTACACCGAGGTCTGCACCAGATTCCCGCCGGAGCCAAATGGATATCTGCATATCGGGCATGCAAAATCCATACTGTTGAATTATGGCCTGGCAGAAAAATATAACGGCACGTTCCATCTGCGATTCGATGATACCAATCCGACCAAAGAGGATCTGGAGTTTGTTGAGTCCATCAAGGAAGATGTGAAATGGCTGGGAGCAGACTGGAAGGAGCATCTTTACTTTGCATCGGATTATTTCGACGTGATGTATGAATGTGCGGTCAAGCTGATCAAAAAGGGAAAGGCCTTCGTCTGTGACCTGACAGCAGAGGAAATGCGCGAATACCGGGGGACTCTGACCGAGCCGGGGAAAAACAGCCCGTACAGAGACCGCTCTGTGGAAGAAAATCTCCGCCTGTTTGAGGAGATGCGAGATGGCAAATACCAGGATGGAGAGAAGGTCTTAAGGGCGAAGATCGATATGGCTTCTCCGAACATCAACATGCGGGATCCGGTCATCTACCGGGTGGCCCATATGAACCATCACAATACCGGGGATAAATGGTGCATCTATCCGATGTATGACTTTGCACACCCCATCGAGGACGCGGTGGAGAAGATCACTCATTCCATCTGTACGCTGGAGTTTGAGGATCACCGTCCGCTGTATGACTGGGTAGTGCGTGAGTGTGAGTTTGATCCGGCGCCGAGACAGATCGAGTTTTCCAAGCTGTATCTGACCAATGTGGTGACCGGAAAGCGCTATATCAAAAAGCTGGTCATGGACGGCATTGTAGACGGTTGGGACGACCCAAGGCTTGTATCCATCGCGGCGCTGCGGCGCAGAGGATTTACACCGGAGTCTATCAAGATGTTTGTGGAAATGTGCGGCGTGTCCAAGAGCCAGAGCTCCGTGGACTACGCTATGCTGGAATACTGCATCCGCGAGGATCTGAAAATGAAGCGGCCGCGGATGATGGCAGTCTTAGATCCGATCCGTCTGGTGATTGATAATTATCCGGAAGGACAGATCGAATACCTGGATGTGGATAATAATATGGAAAATCCTGAGCTTGGCATGAGAAAGCTTCCTTTTGGACGGGAACTGTATATTGAGAGAGAGGACTTCATGATCGAGCCTCCGAAGAAGTATTTCCGTCTCTTTCCGGGAAATGAGGTGCGGCTGATGCATGCATATTTTGTGAAATGCGAAAGCTACGAAACGGATGAAAACGGCAATGTGACCACCGTTCATTGTACCTATGATCCGGAGACCAAGTGCGGCACCGGATTTACCGGACGGAAGGTAAAAGGAACCATCCACTGGGTGGAGGCGTCCCATGCAAAACAGGCTGAAGTCCGGCTGTATGAAAACCTGATCGATGAGGAAAAGGGCGTATATAATAAAGAAGACGGATCTTTGAACCTGAATCCGAATTCGCTGGAAGTACGTACCTGCTGTTATGTAGAAGACAGCTTTGCAGAGGCGGGGGCACACGACAGCTTCCAGTTTGTGCGGAATGGCTATTTTTGCATCGACTCCAAAGATTCCTCACCGGAGCATCTGGTATTTAACCGGATCGTATCTTTGAAGAGTTCCTTTAAGCTGCCGAAAAAATAGGAAAGAAGCTTACGATGAATGAATTGACGATCAACCTGAAGACAGATGTAAAAACGCCGCTGTATGAGCAGATTTATGCGTATATCAAGACGGATATCCAGAATGGAAAGATCCCGTATGGGGAGAAGCTCCCGTCTACCAGAGCGCTGTCCAGGCATCTGGAGGTAAGCCGCAGTACGGTAGAGCTTGCCTATGAGCAGCTGTTGTCGGAAGGGTATGTGGAGTCAGAGCCGTGCCGCGGATACTTTGTGGCGAAGATTGAAGAACTGTATCGGCTGAAGCGCTCCAGAAATCCTGCACAGAGCCCGGAAATGCCCCGGAAGACATACCGCTTTGATTTCACCCCCAATGGCGTGGACTTAAACAGTTTTCCCTACAATGTCTGGAGGAAGCTTTCAAGGGAGACTTTGCTGGACGGACAGACCGAGCTTTTCAGGACCGGGGATTCAAAAGGAGAGTATGGGTTCCGCAATGCAATCTGCAACTATCTTTATCAGGCGAGAGGGGTGGAGTGTACCCCGGATCAGGTGATCATCGGAGCCGGAAATGATTATATGCTAATGCTTCTTAGCTCGGTTCTCGGAAGAAAACATACGCTTGCTTTTGAGGATCCTACTTATATGCAGGCCTATCGGCTTTTTTGCTGTCTCTCTTATGAAACGGTGCCGGTTCCCATGGACAAAAGCGGGATGGAAGTAAAGGCGCTTGCGGATACGGATGCGGACATCGCCTACGTGACGCCCTCCCATCAGTATCCGACAGGGATCGTAATGCCAATCCGGCGCCGTCAGGAACTGCTTCGATGGGCCGACGGGGCAGAGGGACGCTATATTATCGAAGATGACTATGACAGTGAATTCCGCTATAAAGGCAAACCGATTCCGGCGCTGCAGGGAATGGACGCCCACGGAAAGGTGATCTATCTGGGGACCTTTTCCAAGTCTATTGCACCGGCCATCAGATTAAGCTATATGGTCCTTCCGGAGCCGCTGCTTGCGGCATACGAAAAGAAGAACCGTTTTATCCATTCTACAGTCTCCAAGGTGGATCAGAGAATCGTGCAGAGATTCATCGAAGAGGGATATTATGAACGACATTTGAATAAGACCCGCGCTCTTTACAAAGGCAGGCATGACGCGTTGATCGAAGAGCTGAAGCCTCTCCTTGGAACCTGCAGGATCTCGGGAGAGCATGCGGGGGTACATCTGCTTTTGCACTTTCAGAATAACGAGACGGAAGAAGAACTGATCCGTCTTGCGGAGGAGGAAGGAATCCGGGTTTACGGGATGAAGGACTACCGGATCCGGCAGGAGGCAAAAGGAGAGGCCACGATACTTCTTGGCTATGCAAACCTGACGGAGACGCAGATCAGAGAAGCTGCCCGGCTTCTGATCCGCTGCTGGAAAGAAAAAAAATAGGGAAACAGCTATAAAAAACCTGCTTCACGAGAGAGTGACTCCTGTGAGGCAGGTTCCTTTTTTCTTATGATGCATCTGTGGCGTCCTTGTCTTCTTTGCCTTCTTCGCCGTTATCTGCTGTTTTGGCATCGTCTGCCGTATCAGCTTCGGCGTCGTCTGCACTGTCTGTTTCTTCCGGCTTTGGATTCAGCGGAACATATTCCCGGTCTGAAACAGGCTTCAGATCGCTGTCGAGATCAAAGTCTTCATCTTCGAAATCGTCTGCAAATTCATCGTCCTGATCCGAAGACTGCTTTTTGAAATAATAGACAACACCGGCAACGGCACCGCATACGGCAGCCAGACTTAAGAAACGTTTTACCCACTTGGCCATAGTGATTAACTCCTTTCGTTATTCTGTGCTCTCTATATCATAACACATATTGTATCATTTTTCCGCAAAAAACAAAAGAAAATACCTGTACAAAAGAAAATAGCTGTAAGTTGAGAAGAACCGCAAAGTATGTTACACTGTAGCGTGTATCAGGAGAGCTGGATAAAAAGGAGAGAATTATTACTATGAGCAGTCAGCAGGAACCAAGTACAGCAAAAAAAGGATTATTCCGTATTGTATTCAGCAGAACCGGAATCATTCTCCTGCTTTTGGTGGTGCAGATCGCCATGATGGCAGGGACAGTGTTTTATCTGCATGAATACATTCATTATGTATATGGAGCCACGATAATACTTCAGGTAGTGACGCTGATTTATCTGATCAATGCGGAGGGGAATCCGGCCTTTAAGATGACCTGGATCCTCTGTATCCTGGCCGTGCCTGTTTTTGGCGTTGTATTTTATATTTTTGTAAAAATGCAGGTGGGGACCAGATATATGCAGAACCGCCTGGCCGCATTAAAGATTGAGACAGATCCGTACATGCAGCAGGATCCGGACGTGATCGACGCCATCTGGGCCAGCAAATCAGCCAATGCAAATCTGGCCTACTATCTGTCGAATCAGCTGGGATTCCCCACATACCGCAATACGGATGTGAAGTATTTTCCGCTGGGGGAATATAAGTTTAAAGCAATGATCCAGGAGCTCAGGAAAGCAAAAAAATATATCTTTATGGAATATTTTATTGTGGAAAAAGGCTATATGTGGGGCTCGATCCTTCAGATCCTAAGGGAAAAGGTCAAGGAAGGAGTAGAGGTCCGTTTTATGTATGACGGCATGTGCGCCATCTCTATGCTCCCGTACAGGTATCCGGCGCGGCTTCGGAAGTACGGGATCAAATGCAAGATGTCCAACAAGGTACGCCCTTTTCTTTCTACAACCCAGAATAACCGTGACCACCGCAAGATCTGTGTGATTGACGGAAAAGTGGGGTTTGCCGGGGGGATCAACCTGGGAGATGAATATATTAACCGTAAGGTCAGGTTCGGGCACTGGAAGGATACAGCGGTAATGCTCAAAGGAGACGCGGTGCAGAGTCTGACTATGATCTTTCTGCAGATGTGGAATGCGGATGAGCGGAAAGCGGAGAATTATAAGCGGTATCTGACTCCGAAGAGAAAGGAGCTGCGCCGGGAGCTTGGCTATGTGATCCCTTATGCGGACAGCCCTTTTGACAATGAGAACGTGGGAGAAGAGGTTTATTTTCATATTCTGAACCACGCAAAAAAATATGTACATATCATGACGCCATATCTGATCCTGGACAATGAGATGCTTACCACCCTAAAGCGGGCGGCTAAGAGCGGGATAGAGGTGATTATCATCATGCCTCATATCCCGGATAAATGGTATGCTTTTGCAGTTGCAAAGACTTATTACAGAGAGCTGATAGAAGGCGGCGTGCAGATTTATGAATATCAGCCGGGGTTTGTCCATGCAAAGGTGTTTGTTTCAGATGATGATACGGCTACGGTGGGAACGATCAACCTGGATTACCGGAGTTTGTATCTGCATTTTGAGAACGGAGTATTCATCTACAATAATTCGGAGATTGACCGGATTGAGCGGGATTTCCAGCAGACACTGGCGAAATGCCATAAGGTCACTCTGATCGAGGTCCGTAAACGTACCATGCTTACAAAGATCATCGGGCAGGTATTGCGTTTGTTCGCACCGTTGATGTAGACAGAAAAAGCTTTTTGTAGTATAATGCTAAAGTGGCTTTGCAAGTCAGTTTATTCGCACAGGAGGAATGGATAATGGTAAAAGCGGTAGTAGGCGCTAACTGGGGAGATGAAGGAAAAGGAAAGATCACGGACATGCTGGCCGAGAAGGCGGATATTATCATCCGGTTTCAGGGAGGGGCAAATGCCGGACATACAATCGTCAATGATTACGGGAAATTTGCGCTCCATACACTGCCTTCCGGTGTTTTTTACGGGCATACGACGAACATCATCGGAAATGGTGTGGCGTTGGATATCCCGGTATTGTTCAAAGAGATCCAGTCCATCGTCGACAGAGGCGTGCCGGCGCCGAAGATCCTGGTGTCAGACCGGGCACAGATTGTGATGTCCTATCACAAAAATTTTGATGCATACGAAGAAGAGAGACTGGGAGGAAAATCCTTTGGATCTACAAAGTCGGGGATTGCGCCGTTTTATTCAGATAAGTATGCAAAGATCGGATTCCAGGTCAGCGAGCTGTTTGATGATGAGTTGTTAAAAGAAAAGGTAGTAAGAGTGGCAGAGCAGAAGAATGTACTTCTTGAACATCTCTATCACAAGCCAGCCATTTCCCCGGAGGATTTATATAAAGAGCTTCAGGAATATAAAGAAATGGTCGCACCTTATGTGTGTGATACAGCATTGTTCCTTCATAATGCCTTGAAGGAAGGAAAAGAGGTGCTGCTGGAAGGCCAGCTTGGAACATTAAAGGATCCGGATCACGGAATTTATCCGATGGTAACGTCTTCATCTACACTGGCGGCTTATGGAGCAATCGGGGCAGGGATTCCGCCTTATGAGATCCAGAAGGTGATCACAGTGTGCAAGGCATATTCCAGTGCCGTGGGGGCAGGAGCTTTCGTCAGCGAGATCTTTGGAGAAGAGGCTGATGAGCTGCGAAAACGCGGCGGTGACGGCGGTGAGTTCGGTGCAACCACGGGGCGTCCAAGAAGAATGGGATGGTTTGACTGCGTGGCATCCAAATATGGCTGCCGGATGCAGGGAACCACGGATGTGGCGTTTACAGTTCTGGACGTGCTGGGATATCTGGATGAGATCCCGGTATGTGTCGGCTATGAGATAGACGGAGAGGTAACGACAGACTTCCCGACGACACATCTTCTGGAAAAGGCAAAACCGGTACTGAAAAAGCTGCCGGGATGGAAATGTGATATCCGCGGAATCCGGAAATACGAAGAACTTCCGGAAAACTGCAGGAAATATATCGAGTTTGTGGAGAGCGAGATTGGTTATCCGATCACCATGGTCTCCAACGGACCGGGCAGAAATGACATCATTTACCGTTAGAAAAAGAAAGGCAGGCGCAAGAAGCGCCTGCTTTTTTGCGTTCGTTTTTCTTAGGCTTTTGTTAAGAAATGTCTTAGGATTATTTTATAATATTGACATAACATGGTCACATCTTATGCATATAATAAAAAGCACGACAATATAATAATAATGTCGGAGCTTAAAAAAGGGGAATCAAGTATAAATAAAAAGAAAAGGAGGAATCCGTATGTACCAGAAAAAACGGGAGCTGACGGAAAATAATGTTCTGTCGATCGAAGAATATCTGAACAAAAGAAAAGCAAGGAGAGACAAACAGGAAACGGACATGCCAGAAGAACTGATACCGTTTGAGGTCTATCTCTCCTCCTCGTTGTCCTGGTCGTGAGAGAGCAGCCTATATACCAGCAGAAAACCATAGAGAAGAACCGGGATGAGGATCGTACACCCGATAGAGGCCCGCAGAAGGTCTGCGGCGGCCGGATGGTCCATAAGCGCAAAGACCAGGGTACAAAGATACATTAAGATCAGGACTGACGCGCCAAGCAGCGCCAGTATACGTTTTGCTTTTTTCATTCGAATCATCCTTTACATCTGAATTAGACTTTAGTATATTATATAGAGTACAGAACAAAAATGCAAATAAATACAAAGGAGTATCAAGATATGAGTCGTACGTTATTACAGCAGTGGAGAGATATCGCATATGACGAGACTGCAGACAAAGGAAGACTTCAGAGATTCTGGGGAACATATTTCCAGATCGAGAAGGAGATTTATGAACAGCTTCTTACCAATCCGGACGAGGAAGTAAAAGGCACTGTCAAAGAGCTGGCAGAAAAATATGGACAGGAAGTCCTGACCATGGTGGGCTTCCTGGATGGGATCAATGAAAGCCTGAAAGAGGAAAACCCCATTGAGACCATGGATGAGGATACTGTAGTAAGCCTTGCATTCGACAAGGAAAAGCTGTATAAAAATATGGTGGATGCCAGGGCCGAGTGGCTGTATGAGCTTCCGCAGTGGAAGGAGATCTTTTCCGAAGAGGAATTAAAGAGGCTGTATAAGGAGCAGAGGGAATCCAGGACTGTCCGGAAAGAGAAAAAGGTTGGCCGTAATGACCCGTGTCCCTGCGGCTCCGGGAAAAAGTATAAAAAATGCTGTGGCAAATAGGACTTCTCATCTGTGCAGCTTTCTGTTTCCTTTACTATGCAGTGATCTGCATAAGTCTTCGTAAATGGGATTCTACGTTTGCCAGATTCTGGCCGGCAGCGGGAGCTGCTTTTGTGGTCTGCGGGATTTTGCTCCGGATCACAGAGCTTGATCCGGTGATATACATACTGCTGGCACTGGCAGCAGGAATTTTCCTCTATACAGAGGGAAAGATCCTTTCCTGTATGAATAGCAGGAAGGAGGCAGACTGTGCCTGGCTGATCGTGCTGGGAGCACACGTGGAAGGAGACCGGGTCACGGATTCTCTGAAGCGGAGGCTGGACAGAGCCTTCCGGTATCTGGAGAGTCATCCGTATGCCCGGGCAGTGTTGTCCGGCGGACAGGGAGAAGGCGAAGCAGTTAGCGAGGCGGAAGCAATGGCCGGTTATCTGAAGGCGAAGGGCATCGATCCGAAGAGACTCGTTCTGGAGGACCGATCCACGACCACAGAAGAAAACCTAAGATTTTCAAAGGCGCTGATCGGAAGTGTGGAGGAGCCTGTAGGGATCGTTTCCAATAACTTTCATCTGTACCGGGCCTGCCTGCTGGCAGAAAGCCTTGGATACCGCAAAGCCTGTCCTATGGCGGCGGGCTGCCATCCGGTGCTCCTTATCAACTATATGGTCCGGGAGTTTTTTGCGGTGTGGAAGGCGTGGATCAAAAAGAGGTGTTGACAAAGAAAAATCCGGTGTTTATAATGGTAGCATATATGAGAAAGCGTTGAAGAGAAGAGTAAGATGGGAAAAAGATGACAGAGAGAGGAGCCGCCGGCTGAAAGCTCCTTACCTTGGAACCGTCCGAAGACCACCTTGGAGCGGCTGTAAAACAGCACGGTGATTCCGTTATCATCATGAAATGAAGTGGTTCCGGCGTGAAAAAGCCGGTTCAAACAGGGTGGAACCGCGAGCAGACTCGTCCCTTACAGTATGGATTGCTGTAAGGGACTTTTATATTTTCTTCGACAGCCTGTTTCGATAAAGTTTGTTTGAAAGGAAGGCGAAAGAGGATGGGTGAGCAGAAAGCTTATCAGCATAAGGTACAGTACTACGAGACGGATCAGATGGGAATCGTCCATCATTCCAACTACATCCGCTGGTTTGAAGAAGCCAGGACGGACTATATGGAACGGCTTGGCATAGGCTATGAGAAGATGGAGGAGCAGGGGATCCTAAGCCCCGTATTGTCAGTGACAGCGGACTACCTGCGGATGGTGCATTTTGGAGATACAGTCAGTATTGACTGTCAGATCAGGGAATATAACGGGATCAAGCTGACGCTTGTATATGATGTGGTCCTTGATAAGACAGGGATGGTGCACTGCCGGGGCACATCGAAACACTGCTTTATCAACCGGGAAGGAAGACCATTATCCCTGAAACATTCCGCACCGGAGTTCCATGAAATGTTCATGAAGGACATGCAGGAAAGAAAAAAACCGGAAGAGAAGACAAAAAAGGCAGATAAACAGAAAAAAGAATAGAGACCAAAAAAGAAAGGAAGAGAAGACTATGAAAATCACATTGAAAGACGGAACGGTCAAAGAGTATGAAAGCAAGATGTCCGTGCTTGATATTGCAAAGGATATCAGCGAAGGGCTGGCAAGAGCAGCGACTTCTGCCAAGGTAAACGGCGAGATCGCAGATCTCCGGACAGAGGTAGGCGAGGACTGTGAACTGGAGATCCTGACCTTTGATTCTGAGGATGGGAAGGGAGCATTCTGGCATACCACTTCTCATATCATGGCTCAGGCTGTCAAACGGCTGTATCCGGAGACAAAGCTGGCTATCGGACCGTCCATCGATCATGGATTCTACTATGACCTGGACCGCGAGACGCCGTTCGTGGCAGAGGATCTGGAAAAGATCGAGGCTGAGATGAAGAAGATCGTAAAAGAGGCGATGCCGATCGAGCGGTTTACGAAAACAAGAGAAGAAGCGGTTCGCTATTTTGAGGAACAGGGCGAATCATATAAAGTAGAGCTGGTAGAGGATCTGCCGGAAGGCGAAGAGATCAGCTTCTACCGCCAGGGAGAGTTTGTGGACTTATGTGCAGGACCGCATCTTATGTCCACAAAAGGCGTTAAGGCCGTCAAGCTGACAAGCCTTGCCGGAGCATACTGGAGAGGAAGCGAAAAGAACAAGATGCTTACCCGTATCTACGGAATTTCTTATCCGAAGAAGTCACAGCTGGACGAGTATCTCCACATGATGGAAGAGGCAAAGAAGAGGGATCACAGAAAGCTGGGAAGAGAACTCGGCATCTTCATGATGTGCGATGAAGGACCGGGATTCCCATTCTTCCTTCCAAAGGGAATGGTTCTGAAAAATACACTGCTTGATTACTGGAGAGAGCTGCATAAGAAAAACGGATATGTGGAGATTTCCACACCGCTGATCTTAAGCCGCCATCTGTGGGAAAATTCCGGTCACTGGGATCATTATAAGGATAATATGTATACGACACAGATCGACGGGGAAGATTTTGCTGTAAAACCGATGAACTGTCCGGGAGGCATGCTGGTCTACAAATCAGAGCCCCGCTCCTATAAGGATCTGCCGCTGCGCGCCGGTGAGCTTGGAATCGTGCACAGACATGAAAAATCCGGAGCGCTCCACGGACTGTTCCGTGTAAGATGCTTCACACAGGATGATGCTCACATTTTCATGACACCGGATCAGATCCGGGACGAGATCAAAGGCGTGGCAAGACTGATCGATGAGATCTACAGCCTGTTTGGCTTTAAGTATCATGTAGAGCTTTCCACCCGTCCGGAGGACAGCATGGGAAGCGACGAGGACTGGGAGATGGCGACAGAGGGCTTAAGAGGCGCGCTGGACGATCTGGGTCTGGACTATGTGATCAACGAAGGAGACGGCGCTTTCTATGGACCGAAGATCGACTTCCATCTGGAAGATTCTATCGGAAGAACCTGGCAGTGCGGTACGATCCAGCTGGATATGCAGATGCCGCAGCGCTTTGATCTGGAGTATACGGGAGCGGATGGAGAGAAGCACCGTCCGATCATGATCCACAGAGTGGCCTTTGGTTCTATCGAGCGTTTTATTGGTATCCTGATCGAGCATTTTGCCGGTGCTTTCCCGACCTGGCTTGCACCGGTACAGGTGAAGGTCCTGCCGATCTCCGATAAATATATGGATTACGGAAAAGAAGTGCTGGCAAAGCTGGATGCTGCAGGAATCAGAGCTGAGATCGATACCAGAGCGGAAAAGATCGGCTACAAGATCCGTGAAGCTCAGATGAATAAGATCCCATACATGCTGGTAGTCGGAGCGAAGGAAGAAGAAGCCGGGGCAGTATCTGTCAGAAGCCGTTTCGCAGGAGATGAAGGACAGAAGAGCCTGGACGTATTCATTCAGGATGTGAAGGAAGAGATCGCGGGCAAGGTACAGCGCGAGGTAGAGAGAGAAGAAGAATAAGCTTCTGATCTGTTTAAAATTTTGAAAAAATGGGCATTATATACCTTGATATTCAAAAAGAACAGGAGGGAATATGATGCCGGAACTGAAATGTACGGTACAGACATGTACGCATAATGTAGATTACTACTGCAGCCTTGACCACATTACGGTGGGAGGAAATTCGGCAAAGCAGGCGGAGGATACCTGCTGTGACAGCTTTGAGAAGCGTAAAAGCAACACCACCAGCAATACGATGGCGGACGCTTCTTCCTTCAGCAGCATCGACTGCAAAGCGCAGAACTGCATGTATAATGAAGGGTGCCAGTGCCACGCCGGAAAGATCAGTGTAGAGGGCGGAGGCGCCTGTCGGTGCCAGGAAACAGCCTGTGCCACGTTCCAGAAAGAGTGCTAATGCAAATGGGGACGGGGGATTTTTGAAAATCCCCCGTCCCCATTTGAGTGTTGACGGTATTTTGCCGGAAGGGTATAATAAATTTAATGCTCTAATGAAAAGAAGGAGAATCGATTATGCCGATCAGAGTACAGAATGATCTTCCGGTCAAGGAAATACTGGAAAAAGAAAATATATTTGTGATGGACGAGCACCGGGCGACGCATCAGGATATCCGGCCTATCAAGATCGGGCTTCTGAACCTGATGCCGTTAAAGGAGGATACGGAACTTCAGATCCTGCGCTCTTTGTCCAACACGCCGCTGCAGGTGGACGTGACGTTTGTGATGGTCTCTTCACACACATCGAAAAATACGCCCACCAGCCATCTGAATAAATTTTACTATAAGTTTAGTGAGATCAGAGAGAGAAAATTTGACGGATTCATTATTACCGGTGCCCCGGTGGAACAGATCCCTTTTGAAGAGGTGGATTACTGGGAAGAGCTTAAGGAGATTATGGAATGGAGCAAGACGCATGTGACATCTACCCTGCATCTTTGCTGGGGAGCCCAGGCCGGTATGTATTATCATTACGGAATTAATAAAGCGCCGCTGGAGGAGAAGGTGTTCGGTGTCTTCTGGCACAAGGTGCTGAACAGGAAGATCCCGCTGGTAAGAGGCTTTGACGATGTGTTTCTGGCGCCTCATTCCCGGCATACCGAAACACCGATTGAAAAGGTGCGTGCTGATGAGCGGCTGACGATCCTGGCGGAATCCGAAGAAGCGGGGCTTTTCCTTGCCATGGCAGGAGGAGGCCGTCAGATCTTCGTGATGGGACATCCGGAATATGACCGGGTGACGCTGGATCAGGAATATAAAAGAGACCTCTCCAAAGGCCTTAAGATCCGGATGCCGGAAAATTATTATCCCGAAGACGATCCAAAGATCCGCCCCCTGCTTACCTGGCGGGCCACAGCCAACAACCTTTATACCAACTGGCTGAACTATTACGTGTATCAGGTGACCCCTTACGACCTGTACGGGACGCCGTTTTAAACTAAAGATCAATATCCTCGGCTTCAGACATATGGGTCTGGGTATAAATGATAACCACATCCCCTTCGCGAAGGATCATCTTCCCGTTGGGGATCAGTACTTTTTTCTGGCGTTTTACGAGGACCACGATGGAGTGGCGGGAAATGTTAAGATCACGGATCCTTTCGCCGATCCAGGGATGACTGCGCTGAAGGACCAGTTCTTTTAATTTGATCCGTTCCTTGGGATCATGGAAGGATTCGGCGCCAAGGATCAGGACATCGCCGGCGCGCAGCATCATATTTCCCCGCGGGACCAGGATCTTATACTCCCGCTGGATGGCGGCGACAATGATCCGGTCCGGGAGATGGAGCTGTTGGATGGTGTGGTCTATCCATTCGTCCTGCTCGGAGAGCGGAAGACGGATGAAATGTATATCGCTTTCCTGGCCGTATTCGCTGATACGCTTGATCCGGGAATACTGGTCGACGAATCCGGCGGATATAATACCGGTAGGGATAGCGACCATGCCCACACCCAGAAATGTAATAAAGATGCCAAACATTTTCCCGAGAGTGGTTACAGGATAAATGTCCCCGTATCCTACGGTTAGCAGGGTAGAGGCGGCCCACCAGATTCCGGAAAAGGCATTCTGGAATACTTCGGGCTGTGCTTCGTGTTCCAGGCTGTACATGCAGAGACTGGAGCCGAGCATCAGCATCAGGATGATAAAGACGGAGGACATCAGCTGCTGTTTCTTCCCTGCAATGACTTCTCCGATCACGTTCAGCGAATCATAATAGGAGTTGATCCGGAACAGGCGGAAGATCCGGATGATCCGGAGCATCCGGAATGCAACGGCACCTGAAGGGAAAAATATTGGCAGGTAATGAGGAAGGAAACATAAAAGGTCTACCACACCGGTAAAGGACAAGACGTATTTCCGGATGGCGAGAGGCTGGGACAGCTGTGGATAGAGATATTTGGCGGTCCAGACTCTTAAGATATAATCGACGAAAAAGAGAGCGACGGTCGCTTCGTCAAGAGTGACCAGGAGCTCTCCGTATTTATATTTCAGATCATGAAAGGTATACATGATGCTGGTTGTCAGGTTTAAAAGAATACAAAATGCGTTGAACAGATCATAGGCTCTGCTGGGATAATCGTACTTTGTACCTACCTCGATAATTTCAAACACACGTTTTCTGCGCTTTTCCCACTGCGGACTCATAACTGCTTCCTCCCAAAATCTGTCAAGTCTTTTTCCCATTGTACTATAGCCACGGCAGATTTTCTATTCTTATTGTTTTGGCTCTATTCTTGAATAGACAGAATTTTGAAGAAACAAGATATGCCAGGATATGAATAAAGACTTAGAGAACGTCATAGAATGTATCAGGAAAATTGTTCGTAAAAAAGTACTTGCGTAAATAAGCTATATATGTTAGTATGCACCTGTAGAAAAACAAGATATTGTGCAATATAGATAAAACTCCGAAGAAGGAAAACTTCCGGAGTTTTTTTGTTTTCTATTCAATATGCAGAAAATTCAAAACAAAGCAATAGTTATATAATTAACAATCTTGAAATGTAAAGAAAAATCTTAATATTTTAGTGAAAATGACGAATAACATGTCATTTTTGTAACGAATATTGAAATTTTCAATACATTCATGTAGAATAGAACCTAGGTAAATGGAAGTCAGGAAAACCATGGAAGGAGGTATCGTTTTCCTGCTGAATGTGTAACGAAATTCCAACAAAGATGCATGTGAAGACCAAGGAAAAAAGAAAAAAGAAGAGAAAAAGGGGGAATTGATTTTATGATGGACGCAATTAACAATGTTGTTACGACTGTGAATGGTGTCGTTTGGGGCTGGCCGATGATCATCCTGCTTCTGGGAACACATGTTTTCATGACGTTCCGTACGGGATTTATCCAGAGATATTCCATCTCCAGAGGTATCAAGCTTTCTGTTACAAGAGATCCTGAGGCGGAAGGAGAAGTTTCCCAGTTCGGCGCACTGACAACGGCTCTGGCGGCTACCATCGGTACCGGTAACATCATCGGTGTAGGTACAGCCATTGCAATGGGCGGACCCGGAGCGGTTCTGTGGATCTGGCTCAGTGGTGTATTTGGAATCGCTACCAAATATTCAGAGTCACTGATCGCTGTAAAATACAGAGTAAAAACAGAAGACGGCCGTATGCAGGGCGGTGCCTTCTATGCACTGGAAAGAGGACTGAATATGAAATGGCTCGGTATGCTGTTTGCGATCCTGGCAGGTCTTGCATCCTTCGGTATCGGATGTGCAACTCAGGTAAACGCGATCGCAACAGTTGCCAATGAGAACTTTAATATTCCGCCGGCAGCAGTTGGAGTTGTAATCGCAGTTCTGACCGCGATCGTTATCTTTGGCGGTATTAAATCTATCGCAAGCGTATGTGAAAAGCTGGTGCCGTTCATGGCAATCTTTTATGTACTGGGATGTATCGTTATCCTGTGCATGAACTATGATTTTATTATCCCGGCGATCGTAACGATCTGCAAGCTGGCCTTCACACCTGGCGCGGCAGCAGGCGGTCTGGTTGGTACCGGTATCCTGATGGCAATGCGTTTCGGTATTGCGAGAGGTCTGTTCTCCAATGAATCTGGTATGGGTTCCGCTCCTATCGCAGCGGCAGCCGCACAGACCAGAAACCCGGTACGTCAGGCACTTGTTTCCTCCACAGGTACTTTCTGGGATACAGTAGTTGTATGTCTGATGACAGGCCTTGTACTCGTAACCACTATTATGAAGAACCCGAATATCAATGCAGATGAAGTATCTGACGGCGGTGTTCTTACTTCTCTGGCATTCGGACAGATTCCGGTACTCGGACCGGTGATCCTGACGCTTGGTATTATCACCTTTGCATATTCCACCATTCTCGGATGGGCATATTACGGAGAGCGTTGTGTGGAATACTTTGCAGGAAGATTTGGAAAGGGTATTCTGATTGGTTACCGCTGTCTGTATATTGCAGTTGCAGTGATCGCACCGGTAATCGCACTGGATCTGGTATGGCTGATCGCGGATACGCTGAATGCATTTATGGCGATACCGAACCTGATAGCAGTCCTGCTGCTTTCCAATGATATTGTGCGTGAGACGAAGAAATACATTAATAATCTGGATATGAAGGACGAGACACCTGTCCCGGTTATTAAGAAATAGGAAGTCGGAAAAGATCATATTTCAAAACTTTGTCTTGACAAATGTACTTTGTTGAATTAAAGTAGTAAGCGTAGATAATCAAAAATTAAAAACCGTTGAGAAAGAAGAGTAGCTTATCCGGAGAAATCAAAGAGAGCGGCAGGCGGTGGGATTGCCGTATGGATCTGATGAGTGAATGGGCTTTTGAGGGCGGCCTGAAATCATAGGAGAGTATGGCTTGTCGGGAACCGAACCCGTTATCAATCAGGAGTGTATGTTAGTACATGAGAAAAGTGGACGATTCGTCAATTTGAGTGGTACCGCGATGATATGTAAATATTACCGCCTCAAACCTGGAGTTTGAGGCGGTTTTTTATTACATAATATCTTGAGGACGCGGACATTCAAAATATTTTCTCTCCTAACAATGTACGGCTGATGGCAGAGTGCAGACCGTACCTAAAAAAGAGAAAAGGAGACAAAATCATGAAAAAGAAATTAGTAGCAGGACTTTTAGTAACGGCAATGGCAACAGTAATGGCAGCAGGGTGCGGCAGTGATTCCGGCTCTTCAGGCGACGGACAGGCAAGCTATACCATTGGTATCGAGCAGTTTGCGGAGCACGGGTCTTTGGATAACTGCCGGGAAGGCTTTCTGAAGGGACTGGAGGCAGAAGGAATCGTAGAGGGCGAGAATCTGACGGTGGATTATCAGAACGCAGCGTCTGATATGGGAACAGCGGGACAGATTTCAGACAGCTTTGTGTCAGACGGTGTAGACATGATCTGTGCGATTGCGACACCGAGCGCTCAGAGTGCATACAATGCGGCAATGGATTCTGATATTCCGGTAGTCTATACAGCGGTTACGGATCCGGTGGAAGCGGAACTGACAGATGAAGATAATATGCCGGTAGGGAACGTGACAGGGACTTCCGACAAGCTGCCGATCGAAGAACAGCTTAAAATGATCCGGGAAATCCTGCCGGATGCAAAGACGCTGGGGATCATGTACACTACCAGCGAGGCCAACTCTATTTCTGCCATTGAAGAATATGAAGAGCTGGCAGGCGACTATGGATTTGAACTGGTGACCACGGGCATCTCTACTACGGCGGATGTGTCTCTGGCCGCGGATGATCTTTTAAGCCAGGTAGACTGTATCACAAATCTGACGGATAATACAGTTGTTGCGTCTCTTCCGACCATCCTGGAAAAAGCAAATGAAAAGAATATTCCGGTGTTTGGAAGTGAGATCGAGCAGGTAAGGATCGGCTGTCTGGCGGCAGAAGGCATTGACTATATCGCACTGGGAGAACAGACAGGCAAGATGGCGGCGCAGATCCTGAAGGGCGAGAAAGAGGCTTCTGAGATGGAATGTGAAGTCATTACTGAGCCGGGATTCTATGTGAATACCAAGGTGGCGGAAAATCTTGGCATCACCGTTCCGGAAGAGTTAGCATCATCTGCTGTAGAAAGCTTTGATGAGATTACGGCAGAATAGAATTTAGGGAGGCATTTTCATGAGCTTTTTCATCACGATACTTGAACAGGGACTGATCTATGGAATCCTGGCGCTGGGCGTGTATATCACATATAAGATCCTGGATTTTCCGGATCTGACCGTAGACGGAAGTTTTTCGCTGGGGGCGGCTGTGACGGCTGCCCTGATCACACGGGGAGTGAATCCGTATCTTACTCTTCCGGCCGCTTTTTTGATCGGCGTGCTGGCTGGAGTATGCACGGGTCTGATCCATGTAAAAGGGAAGGTAAGGGACCTGCTATCCGGAATCATTATGATGACGGCGCTGTGGTCCATTAACCTTTATATTGCCGGAACCTCCAATGTTCCGCTTTTTTCCCAGGAGACAATCTTTAAGAATGATTTTATTGAGAGTGTCATTCCGGATGGGATGTCCGGGTATACAACGCTTCTGCTGATTCTGATCCTTACGGTGATCTGTAAGGTAGTGCTGGATCTGTATCTGAAGACAAAATCCGGATTTCTCCTGCGCGCGGTGGGAGACAATCCTGTGCTGGTTACGTCTCTGGCCAAGGATCAGGGAAATGTGAAGATCCTGGGGCTTGCGATCGCTAACGGGCTGGTGTCCCTGGCAGGCTGCGTGTTTGCCCAGGAGGAGAGAGTGTTTGAGATCTCCAGCGGTACCGGAGCCATTGTCATTGGCCTGGCGAGTGTGATCATCGGAACCAGCCTCTTCCGGAAGGTAACCGTGCTGAAGGCAACAACAGCGGTACTGATCGGATCCATCATCTATAAGGCCTGTGTGGCAGTAGCGCTCAGGAGCTTTGAACCGCAGGCGATGAAGCTGATCACGGCAGTACTGTTCCTGATCATTCTGCTTATCAGTATGGAAAGAAAGAAGAAGGTGAATGGAAATGCTTGAATTAAAGGGAATCCATAAATATTATAATCCCGGTACGGTCAATGAGATGTGTCTGTTCCGGGGATTTGACCTGAAAATCGAACAAGGAGAATTCCTTTCTGTTGTGGGAAGCAACGGTTCGGGAAAAACCTCCATGCTGAATATTATCTGTGGGAGCATCCCGGCGGAATCAGGGCAGATCCTGATGGGAGGAAAGGACATTACGAAGGAGAAAGAATTCCAGAGAAATGCAAGGATCGGCCGGGTATATCAGAATCCGGCTATGGGAACCTGTCCTACAATGACGATCCTGGAAAATATGTCTCTGGCGGACAATAAAGGAAAGATCTACGGCCTGGGAAGAGGAACCAACAAGGCCAGGATCGAGTTTTACAGGGAGCAGCTTAAGCAGCTGAATCTGGGGCTTGAGGATAAGCTGGATGTAAAAGTGGGCGCTCTTTCCGGAGGACAGCGCCAGGCAATGGCGCTTCTGATGTCTACCATGACGCCCATCGAATTCCTGATCCTGGATGAACATACAGCCGCCCTTGATCCGAAGACGGCGGAGCTGATCATGGAGCTGACAGATAAGATCGTAAAGGAAAAGAACCTGACAACGATCATGGTTACCCACAATCTGCGGTATGCGGTGGAATATGGAAACCGCCTGATCATGATGCATGAAGGGAATGTGATCCTGGATAAAAAGGACGAAGAGAAAAAGCAGATCTCGGTAGAGGATATCCTGACACTCTTTAATGAGATCAGTATTGAATGTGGAAATTAGAGGAGAGGCAGATCTATGGCTAAAAGAATCGCACAGTTTGAAAAAGTCAGCTTCGGACAGTTTAAGGAGGGCTTTTTTGATACCTTCGGGCAGACAGAGGAGGAGAAGCTGCAGGAGATATACGAAGAGATCAGACTGCCAAAGCGGGCAACCGCCGGCTCGGCAGGGTATGATTTCTATACACCGGTACCGCTGACGGTCCGTCCTGGCGAGACGGTAAAGATTCCGACTGGAATCCGGGTGAAAATGGACCCGGACTGGGTGCTGAAGTGTTACCCAAGAAGCGGACTTGGTTTTAAATACCGGCTCCAGCTTAATAATACAGTGGGGATCATTGACAGTGATTACTATGGATCTGACAACGAAGGCCACATTTTTGCGAAGCTTACCAATGACAGTAAGGAAGGAAAAGTGGTGGAGCTAAAGGCCGGTGCAGGCTTTATGCAGGGAATTTTCGTAGAGTACGGGATTACGGTAGATGACGATGTGACTGAAGTCCGCAATGGAGGTTTTGGAAGTACGTCAGACAGATAAGTACAGCAAGAGAAATTGAATGAAGAGGGAAAACTCCGGCAGGTATAATTTCCACGTGTCTGGACACCCTATCCGATAGGAGTACAGGGTGAAGGAGGATGGAATGATGTCGGAGAACAAAGCAGAGCAGAGAAAAGTATCTGCTTCCAGGGAAGACAATGCCGCGTATATGAACAAGGTCCTGCCGGTGCAGGAAAGTTTTGACGTGATCCAGAGGGATATGCTGATAGGCGGCAGAATGTCTTCCTTTTATTTTATAGACGGATTTACCAAGGATGAGGTAATGCTAAAGATCATGGACTCCATGATGAAGGTGAAGGAGGAGGAAATGCCTGCCGATGCAGCGCAGTTTACCAGAACCTGTGTGCCCTATGTGGAGGTAGAAGTGCTGGAGGACTATGATGCAGTGCTCCGGGGCGTACTCTCCGGCGTGACCTGCCTGTTTATCGACGGGTATGAGGGCTGTATCGCCATTGACTGCCGGACATATCCGGCGAGGAGCGTGGATGAGCCGTCTAAGGACAAGTCTCTTCGGGGATCAAGAGACGGGTTTGTGGAGACCATTGTATTTAATACGGCACTGATGCGCCGCAGGATCAGGGATCCGCGGCTGGTCATGGAAATGCTGGAGGTGGGAGACAGTTCCCGTACGGACGTGGCTGTATGTTATATGAAAGACAGGGCGGATCAGGAGCTCCTTCATAACGTGATCAGCCGTATCAGGAAGATAAAGGTGGGAGATCTGCGGATGAACCAGCAAAGCCTGGCGGAGTGTCTGTTCCGGCGCAAGTGGTACAATCCTTTCCCGAAGTTTAAATATACAGAGCGGCCGGATACAGCGGCAGCCTGTCTCCTGGAGGGAAAGGTGGTGATCCTGGTGGACAACTCGCCGTCTGCTATGATCCTTCCTACTTCAATTTTTGACATTATAGAGGAGGCGAATGATTACTATTTCCCAACCCTGACTAATGTATATCTTAAATTTGCCAGAGGACTGATCACACTGATGACGGTTTTCCTGACGCCGGTATTCCTGTTGTTTATGCAGAATATCCAGTGGCTTCCGGAAAGCTTTGCGTTCGTGGCTGTGAAAGAAAGTGTTCATGTGCCTCTGATCTTTCAGCTCCTGATGCTGGAAATTGCCATTGATGGTCTCCGGCTTGCGGCTATGAGTACTCCCAGCATGCTGAGCACGCCTTTGAGCGTGATCGCGGGTCTTGTGATGGGAGAGTTCTCAGTGCAGTCCGGATGGTTCAATTCCGAGGTGATGCTGTATATGGCTTTTGTGGCTGTGGCGAATTACACTCAGCCGAATTTTGAGCTGGGGTATGCCCTGAAGTTTATGCGGCTGGAACTTCTGGTCCTGACTGCGGCCTTTAACTGGATCGGCTTTATCATCGGCTGTGCGATCATTATTTACAGTATTTGTTTCAACAAGACTTTGTCCGGTCGGAATTATCTCAATGTAAAATTGAATTGACAGAAAAAGAATGGTATAATAGGAAGGAAAAATGGATGCAATACGAGGAGGAGAACCATATGGGAGAATATATCATTACCGTAAACAGTACTGTTGATTTGCCGAAGGAGTGGCTGGAGGAAAGAAATGTGCCGGTTATTCCTCTGAAATATACCATTGATGACCAGACCTATGACGACATGAACGGATTGTCTGCAAAGGAATTTTTCCAGAAGCTGAGAGATGGAAAGATGGCGACTACAACTCAGGTAAATCCGGAGCAGGCAAAAGACGCGTTTGAACCGTTTTTGAAGGAGGGGAAGGATATCCTGCACCTGGGATTCTCTTCCGGATTAAGCGGTACATATAACAGTATGCGGATTGCCGCAGAGGATCTGATGGAAGAGTATCCGGACCGGACGATTATCGTGATCGATACTCTGTGTGCGTGTCTGGGTGAAGCCCTGCTTTTGTACTATGCCCTGAAGAAGAAGGAAGAGGGAATGGATATCCGGGAGCTGGCCGCATGGGTGGAGGAGCATAAGCTTCATATCTGCCATGACGTGACCGTGGACGACTTAAATCATCTGCACAGAGGAGGCAGGGTTTCAAAGGCGACTGCCGTTGTGGGAACGATGGTTAAGATCAAACCTATCATCCACATGGATAATAACGGAAAGCTCCAGGTGGTCGGCAAGGAAAGAGGCCGGAAGAAGTCTTTGAATAAGATTGTAGATATGGCAGCAGAACAGGCAAAGGGCTGGGAGAATGATATTATCATGATCACGCACGGAGACTGCCTGGAGGATGCGGAGTATGTGGCGAAGCTGGTGCGTGAAAAGATGGGAATTGACAATATCCTGATCAATAATATCGGTACGGTAATCGGAAGCCATACCGGCCCTGGCGTGGTGGCAGTGTTCTGTATGGGCAGCGAGCGCTAACAAAGGAGAAAACGGTGAGAAAAGAGTTAAGAATTGACGAAGAAATGAAAAAGCTCTGGCCGGCTACCAGAGTGGGATGCCTGCAGTATAGAGTGAAGGTGGAAAAGAAAAATGAAGAATTGTGGGAGTATCTGAAAAAGGATATTTTCCGGAAAACAAAGGATGAGATCTTTGACTATGGTGTAAACGAAATCCCCAATATTAAAGAGTCCCGGGCGGCGTATAGAGCGTTTGGAAAGGATCCCAGCCGTTACCGCGTGTCTTCAGAAGCGCTGATCCGCCGGATCGGCCAGGGAAAAGGGCTTTATGAGGTCAATACGGTGGTAGATGTAAACAATCTGATCTCCATCGAGTCTGGTTTTTCGGCCGGCTCTTATGACGTGGAAAAGCTTGGCGATAGACTGGTATTCCGCATTGGGAAAAAAGGAGAGACCTATCAGGGAATCGGAAAAGATGAGGTAAATATCGAAGCGCTGCCGGTCCTCTCTGACGAGGAGGGAGCGATAGGCAGTTCTACCAGCGACTCCAGACGGGCAATGATCACGGAAGACGCAAGGGAGGTTCTGACGCTGATCTATTCGTTTTCGGATAACCAGGATCTTGAGAAGGCAATGGAATCGGGCAAAAAGTACCTGGAAGCCTATGCCAAAGCGGAAGATATCCAGGGATGGATTGTGGAATAAAAGAGAAAATATGTAAAAGGATGGGAAATTTTTGGAGATTTTCCATCCTTATTTTTGCTGTTTTTGGGGATAAAAATCTCCGAAAAAAGAGTTGACAATCGATGGAAAGAAGCATAGTATAATATTGTTAGTTTCCGAACTGTTAGAGACCGAATGAATATGACAGGGGTGATAAAAATATGGGAAAACATGCGGGAAAGTGGATCAATCGCGTATCCCATCAATTGAAAAGGCAGATGCTCTGGCCGGATGAGCCGGGAGATCTAACGATTTTGCAGAAGAGTATTCTGCATTTTATTTTGTTTGAAACTATGCAAAGGGATCTGTATCAGAAAGATCTGGAGAAGGAATTTAAAGTCCGCCGGTCGACGGCCTCGGAAAATCTCCGTCTCCTGGAAAAGAAAGGATATCTTTACCGGGAATGTGCCAAGGAAGATGCCAGGCTGAAAAAGATCATTCCCACAGAAAAGGCAGTGTGCTTAAGAGGACAGCTTCTTAAGTCCATTGAACGGACGGAGGAACGGATCCGGCAAGGGATCCCGGAGGAGGATCTTAAGGTTTTTTTTCGGGTGCTGAAGCAGATTTCCGCTAATTTGAGCTCCTGGGAGGAAGAAAATAAAATGGGAAAGGAAGAGATAGAGCGATGAATCGGAAGTTATTACAGTCTGTAAGAGAATATAAAAAGCAGGCATTTATCGCACCGGTCCTGGTGGCCCTGGAGGTGCTGATGGAAGTGCTGATCCCGCTTCTTATGGCGAATATCATTGACGTAGGGATCATGAACGGCGATATGGGGTACATCGTCAAAATGGGAGTTTTGCTGGTTATTATGGCGATGGTCGCATTGTTCTTCGGAGCTAAGGCAGGGCAGGTAGCCGCGGTGGCGGCTGCCGGATATGCCAAGAATCTGCGGCATGATATTTTTTATAAGATCCAGGATTTTTCTTTTGGAAATATTGACCATTTTTCAACATCCAGTCTGGTGACCAGGCTGACCACGGATATCACAAACGTGCAGATGGCATTTATGTTTTCTATCAGAATGCTGGCCAGAGCGCCGATCATGGTCGTGCTGGCATGGATCATGACCGCTACGATCAATCTGGAGATCGCGTTTCTTTTGCTGGTGACAATCCCGATCCTGGGAGGAGCCCTGATCTTTATCGCAAAGAAAGCGCATCCTCATTTTATTGCGGTATTTGACGAATATGACGTACTGAACAATACCGTACAGGAAAACGTGAATGCGGCGAGAGTGGTAAAGGCCTATGTAAGGGAAGACCATGAAAACGAGAAATTCAACAAAATATCTCTTAAAGTATTTGAGCTTTTTACAAAGGCGGAAAAGATCGTGGCATGGAACGCACCTATTATGCAGTTTGTCATGTATGCGGTGGTCCTGTGCCTGGTGCTGATCGGCGGGGAAAGTATCATTACCGGAGATATGCAGACGGGAGAACTTACCAGTATCATGGTATATGCCATGCAGATCCTGATGTCTCTTATGATCGTTACCTTCGTTTTTGTGCAGATCATGATCGCGGAGGCCTCATCTGACCGTATCCGCGAAGTGCTGGAAGAGGTGCCGGAGATGGAAGACGAGCCGGGAGCTCTGACTGAGGTGGCGAATGGAGATATTGACTTTGAACACGTAGATTTCAGCTATGCAGGTGAGGGAGGAAATCTTTCGCTGAAAGATGTCAGCCTTCACATTAAAAGCGGACAGATCGTGGGGATCATTGGCGGTACGGGAAGTGCCAAGTCTACACTGGTGCAGCTGATCCCGAGGCTTTATGACGTGGTCGGCGGAAGTGTGAAGGTCGGAGGAGTGGATGTGCGCAGGTACAATCTGGAAGCGCTTCGGGACCAGGTGTCTATGGTGCTGCAGAAGAATGTGCTGTTTACCGGAAGCATCTATGAAAATATCCGCTGGGGAGATGAAAACGCCAGCAATGAAGAGGTGCAGAGAGTCTGCAGACTTGCGCAGGCGGATGGATTTATCCAGGAATTTCCGGCAGGATACAATACGATGATCGTAGAAGGCGGCAACAACGTGTCCGGAGGACAGAAGCAGAGGCTGTGTATTGCCAGGGCACTTCTGAAAAAGCCGAAAATACTGATCCTGGATGACTCAACCAGTGCGGTGGACACCAGAACAGACGCACTGATCCGCCAGGCGTTCCGGGAGGAGATTCCGGATACGACAAAAATCATCATCGCACAGAGAATTTCTTCTGTGGAAGATGCAGATATGATCATTGTTATGGAAAACGGAGAAATCAATGGTATCGGCACTTCTGAGGAGCTGCTGAAGACCAATGCGATCTACCGGGAAGTGTATGAATCACAGCTGAAAGGAGGAGAGGACGATGAGTAATCAGGGAAAACCAAAGGTTACCAAGGGCACGATCGAGACGGCAAAGCGGCTGCTCGGATATGTGACCAGTACTTATAAAGTGCAGTTTATCCTTGTGCTGATCTGTATTCTGATCAGTTCGGTTGCCAGTATATCTGTATCCTTATCACTGCGTTTTCTGTTGGATGACTTTATCATCCCTCTGATCGGGAAAAAGAACCCGGACTATTCGGAACTTTATATGGCGCTTACCGTGCTGGCATGTATTTTCATGGCGGGAGTGCTGGCTTCGTTCCTGTATACCCGTCTGATGGTTGTGATCGGCCAGGGTGTTTTGAAGAGAGTCAGAGATGAAATGTTTGAGCATATGCAAAAGCTGCCGATCCGGTATTTTGACCAGAATACCAACGGATCCATCATGAGTTTGTATACTAACGATACGGATACGCTGCGACAGATGATCAATCAGTCGATTCCGCAGGTACTGATGTCTGCATTTACGATCGTGGTTACTTTTATCGCAATGGTGGCATTGAGTCCGATCCTGACGCTCCTTGCGGTGCTGGTGATCGGAGTGATGATCCTGGTGGCGAAATTTATCGGAGGAAACAGCGGAAAATATTTTATCCGGCAGCAGCTGGATCTGGCAAATATTACTGGTTTTGTGGAAGAGCGGATGAACGGACAGAGAGTCGTGAAAGTATTCAACCATGAAAGAAAGTCGGAGCAGGAGTTTGACGTACTTAATGAAAAGCTGTATGAGAGTGCGGCGAATGCCCATACGTTTGCCAGTATCATGGGGCCGGTCATCGGAAACATCGGGAATCTTCAGTTCGTGCTGACGGCAGTGCTGGGAGGGTTCCTGTCCGTCATGGGAATCGGCAATATTACGCTGGGTGTTATGGCGTCCTACCTGCAGTTTACCAAGAGCTTTACGCAGCCTTTCATGCAGGTGGCTCAGCAGTTTAATGCGATTGTTATGGCACTGGCGGGAGCGGAACGGATCTTTGCTCTTATGGACGAAGAGCCGGAGAAAGATGAGGGTTATGTGACGCTTGTGAATGCCAGAAGGGATGAAAACGGGGAAATTGTCGAGTGCAGGGAACGTACCGGCATGTGGGCCTGGAAGCATCCGCACCAGGCAGACGGCACGGTGACATACACAGAGCTGAAGGGCGATGTAAGATTTTATGATATGTCCTTTGGCTATGAGCCGGACCACATGGTCCTTCATGACCTGACATTGTATGCGAAGCCGGGACAGAAGCTGGCCTTTGTAGGTTCTACGGGAGCAGGAAAGACCACCATTACCAATCTGATCAACCGTTTCTATGATGTACAGGACGGAAAGATCCGCTATGACGGTATTAATATTAATAAGATCAAAAAGGCAGATCTGCGCCATTCTCTGGGCATTGTGCTGCAGGATACCCATCTGTTTACCGGAACGATCATGGAAAATATCCGGTACGGCAAGCTGGACTCGACAGACGAAGAAGTCTACAGCGCGGCAAAGCTGGCCCATGCAGATCAGTTCATTAAGATGCTGCCAAATGGCTATGATACCATGCTGACCGGGGACGGAGAGGAGCTTTCCCAGGGACAAAGACAGCTTCTGGCTATAGCAAGGGCTGCTATTGCAGACCCGCCGGTATTGATCCTGGATGAGGCAACATCCAGTATTGACACCAGGACAGAGAGCATTGTCCAGCAGGGAATGGATAACCTGATGAAGGGGCGTACAGTCTTTGTCATCGCCCACAGGCTTTCTACCATCCGGAACAGTGATGCGATCATGGTGCTGGAGCATGGACGGATCATCGAAAGAGGCGATCATGAGGATCTGATCGCACAGAAAGGAACGTATTACCAGCTGTATACCGGAAAACTGGAACTGTCCTAGAGAAGTGAAAGGGGACAGGGGCAAACGCAAATGGGGACGTACACTTTTGCAAAAAGTGTACGTCCCCATTGTACATTTACAGTTTAAACCACCCCATGGCATTTGCCACGGAACTTACCAGGATCAGGATCAGGAACACGGGTGTGATCCATTTGATCATGACGGTAAACAGTTTCTCGCCGACGAATTTGCCATTGCTTCTTCGGACTTCCTCGGAGATCGTTTTTGGACCGACGAAGAAGCCGACGAAGATGCAGGTGAAGAAAGCTACGATCGGCATCATGACGCTGTTGCTTATGAAATCCATGATATCCAGGATGGTCATGCCTGCCCAGGTAATGAAGGAAAGCGGGCCGAATCCCAGAGAGGACGGAATTCCCATTACAAGAGCCAGGACTGCAACAAAGATGCAGGCGGATTTCCGGCTCCAGTGGAATTTATCCCGGAAAATGGATACAATGGTTTCCATCAGGGAGATGGAAGAAGTCAGCGCCGCAAAAATGACCAGCAGGAAGAAGGCTGCACCTACAGCGTTTCCAAACTGCATGCTGTCAAACACTTTCGGCAGTATGACGAACATCAGGCTTGGACCGCTCTGCAGGATCTTAGGATCTCCGCCGGAAAAGACGAAGACCGCCGGGATAACCATAAGGCCGGCCAGAAAAGCGATCGCGGTATCAAAAATCTCGATCTGCCGGACAGAGCTTTCCAGATTTGTGTCCTTTCGCATATAAGAACCATAAGTTACCATGATACCCATAGCCAGAGACATAGAGTAAAAGAGCTGTCCCATGGCAGCCAGGATTGTTTTGACAGAAACATCCGCCATCTGCGGTTTTACATAATAAGCAAGACCATCCATAGCGCCGTTAAGTGTCAGGCAGTAGATAGAGATGCCGATAGCAAGAAGGACAAGGATCGGCATCATGAATTTGCTGACCTTCTCAATACCCTTCTCCACGCCAAGAAGGACGATGACAGCAGTTACGCCAAGAAAGATCAGAAACCATCCAAGAGGCTCGAATGTGCCGCCGACGAAACCTGTAAAATAGTCGTCTCCGGCTGCGGCAGATGCTCCGCCGGAAAGGAATACGAAAAAGTATTTGATGACCCATCCGCCGATGACAGAATAATAGGGAAAGATAATAATCGGAACAAGTGCGGCCAGGATCCCCAGGAAGCCGAAACGAGAGTCCAGGGATTTAAAGGCGCCGATAGCGCTAAGACCCGTTTTGCGTCCGATGGCAATTTCTGCGATCATCAGAGAAAAGCCGAAGGTGACTGCCAGGATCAGATAAACCAAAAGGAATGTGCCGCCTCCGTACTGCGCCGCCAGATATGGAAAACGCCAGATATTTCCAAGGCCGACGGCAGAACCGGCTGCCGCGAGGACAAAGCCAAGCTTGCCGGAAAAACTGCTTCTGTTATTCATTTGTAAAACCCTCCTCAATGTACTTGTAATACGTTTCTCTTTGTAGTATGATAACAACGCATGTTCTTCTTATTATATAGAAAGAGAGCCCGATGTACAAGAGATAAAATTAACAGAATTTTAGCAAAAAAATCTTATTGACAGAAGGGGAAATGTATGATAAGATAACATCCGTATGAAAAAGAAAGTAGAGTATCCACTCTCACCATAGCACAAGCGGGTGACTATTGGTTGATATTGTGTAGAAAAATGTATCTTTTATGATAGCGTTTTTTGTGCTGATATGCAAGTGGATAGTCTCGAACTGTTCACTTATTTTTTTGTGATGGAGGTACAGGACAATTAGCGAGTTAATGATCAACGGGCAGATCCGTGACAAAGAGGTCCGGGTAATTGGAGAAAACGGAGAACAGATAGGGATTATGTCGCCCAGGGAAGCTATGAAGATTGCACAGGAAGCGGAACTGGACTTGGTGAAGATCGCCCCGAAGGCACAGCCTCCGGTATGCAAGATCATCGATTATGGAAAATATAAGTATGAACTTGCAAGAAAAGAAAAAGAGGCGAGAAAGAAACAGAAAACGGTGGAGATCAAAGAAGTGCGCCTTTCACCGAATATCGACACCAATGACCTGAACACCAAGGTCAACAATGCAAAGAAATTTATCAGCAAAGGCAATAAGGTAAAAGTCACACTGCGTTTCCGCGGACGTGAAATGGCCCATGTACAGCAGAGCAGACATATCCTGGACGATTTTGCAAAAATGCTGGAAGACATGGCGGTCGTTGAAAAGGCACCGAAGCTGGAAGGCAGGAACATGAGCATGGTTTTAACTGAAAAACGTTAAAAATACATTTCATTTTAAGGAGGAGCTTATTATGCCAAAAATCAAAACAAATAGAGCAGCTGCAAAGCGCTTCAAAAAGACAGGTACAGGAAAGTTAGTTAGAAATAAAGCTTACAAGAGCCATATCTTAACTAAGAAATCTACCAAGAGAAAAAGAAATCTTAGGAAACCTACAGTTACAGATGCAACAAATGTAAAGAACATGAAAAAGGTATTACCGTATCTGTAAGATATCAGTGAGGATAGAAGGAGGAAAATAAGAGATGGCAAGAATTAAAGGCGGATTAAACGCAAAGAAGAAACATAACAGAACTTTAAAACTGGCAAAAGGATATAGAGGAGCACGCTCCAAACAGTACAGAGTAGCTAAGCAGTCTGTCATGAGAGCACTGGCTTCTTCCTATGCAGGAAGAAAACAGCGCAAGCGTCAGATGCGTCAGCTGTGGATCGCACGTATCAATGCGGCAGCAAGAATGAACGGTCTGTCCTACAGCAAGTTCATGCACGGACTGAAGCTGGCTAATGTAGACATGAACAGAAAAATGCTGGCTGAGATGGCTGTTAATGATAAAGAAGGCTTTACCGCACTGGCAGAGGCTGCAAAGGCAAAGCTTGCTTAAGTTTGAAAGATAGAGTAAACCAGAGGAACCGGGACAAATATGTTCCGGTTCTTTTTATATGTCAATTGGGGACGGGGGATTTCTGAAAATCCCCCGTCCCCAATTGACATATCTGAACTCACGGCTGGAAAATATGGAGGAGCTCGTGTTGATTTTTCAGTCCCAGCTTTTTAAAGATTGCTGTTTTTTGATTAGCGATCGTTTTTTCTGATGACAGTATCTCCACATCTCTTCCAAGCATCATATCAAAAACAGTCCTTTCGGCACTGGAAAGCTCCTGAAGGATCAGTTCCTGGATAAAACGTTCCTGAACGGTGGTTCCCGCTGCGGTTTCACGGATGATCTCACAGAGATTCCGGCACTGGCTTTTAAAGATATACCCGGATGCAAAAGACTCCTTACTGGCGGAAATGACGATCGACGGTTCCTCAAAGGATGTCAGAAGAAGTACCTTTGCATTGGTGGAAAGCCGGATTTTTCTGGAAACGCCGATTCCGTCCAGCTGGTTTCCGGAGAGGTTGAGATCGGTCAGCACGATATCCGGATTTAGGGACCGTGCCAGTTCCAGACCGGCCAGAGCTGTTTCTGCGTAGGTGCAGAAGTGGATATCCTCTGTGTGTTCAATGGTATTCCGGATCAGATATACAAAATCAATATCATTCTCAATCAATAAAATACGTATTTTATTACAGATTTTCATCAGATACAGCCTCCCTCTTCCGGATTCTTTTTGCAGGAAAAGAAAGAGTGAAACTGCTCCCGGCATGGGGAGTACTTTTCACTTCTATAGATCCGGCGTGTTTTTCCATGATTTTCATACAGTAAGGAAGCCCCAGACCGAAATTGGTTTCTGTGGCCTTGGTCGTATAATAGGGCTCAAAAATGTGCCGGAGGTGTTCTTTGTCCATACCGATTCCTGTGTCGCGGATCGTGATCAGATATTTTTTCCTTCTGCTGTCGATATAGTCGGTAATATAGATATCCCCTTTGTTTCCGGAAATGCGAAGAGCGTCTACAGCATTTGCGATTAAATTATGAAAGATTTCATGCAGAAGCAAAGGGTCGCAGTACAGCAGTATTTCCTGGTTCAGGTGACAGGTCAGAGTGTTTCCGTCCAGGACCGAATCGGAAGAGTAAAAGGGATATAGAGAATCGGGGGAGGCCCAGGACTCCACAAGTGTGAGCTGCTGGGAGTATTTTTTGACTCTGTCACAGTAGTTCTGGATACCAAGCAAAGAACGTTCCATAATCTCAAATTCCGGAGGAAGAGCACCGCTGTCTTTTAAAACATGCTGTTTCAGATTTGAAATACACCAATTCAGCTTTACGGTATAATTCTTTAACATATGTACAGTCAGTTCAGCGTTCCTGTTGACAAATTCATTCCCGGAATCCCAGGTAAAATTTTCAATATTCAGCTTTAGACCCATAAGCCCTTCTTTGCTTGCAATATACAGGTAAAGAATTACGCAGATAAACAGGATTAATACATTTCCCTGCCAAAGCTTGAAGTATCTTGTGAGCATCAGCGGATGGACAATGAAGATTGTAGCCAGCCAATACATCAACGGCGGAAGGATGATAATGGAAACAAGGATCTTTTGCTTTTTAGCAGTATGATCCTGTTCCTTTAGGATAGCGCCAATGAACAGGAACGTAAAGACTGCTCCCAGTATCAAATTGTAGGTGCTTAGAAAATACCAAAAAGAGGGATCTTCTGTCTGATGGATGCGGAATTCCAGCGGGGGAAATCGTAAAGACAGCAGAAGAATGCAAAAGGCAGAACCAATCTGGAATCCGTAATAGACACGGGGGCGATGCTGCGGCAGTCCGGCAAAATTCATGGCAAACACTACGCAGGCGGCCATGGCAAAGTCATACAGCATCCAGGTCATCACAGAATAGATATCATCAGCGGCACGGGCGGAAATCAGATCCTGTGCCTGCAGATATGGAACTATGTTATAGTAAAATAATTCCTTCAGGATACCGAGAGACAGGAGCAGACCTGCGCAGACACACCACAGATTTGTCCGGTTGTTTTTCCCGGAAATATATACCAGAAAGATAAAAAAAGCCAATATTATGATATAGATCAGATTAATCATGTTCCCACCTCATATCCATTATCATTTATTATAGCATGCATCGCTGCCGGATGAATCCCAAAAAGTTTGGGAACGCAAAAACAATAGAATATAATACACTGATATTAAATTTACGAAATCTTTTATACAGCAATGGAAAAAGGAATAGGAGGAAGAAGGTTATGGCAGTAGTTCAATGCCCGAACGGGCATAGTTATGACAACAGCAGGCACGCAAGATGTCCTTACTGTACGGGTAGCCAGACCATCGGCGTAACGGTGCCTTTAGGAGTACAGGAGACAGACGGGACAGGAGGAGGCCCGCAGAATGGGGGAGTGAACGGAGGGTTCCCAAGGACAATGCCCGTGCAGGGGCAGATGCCGGCACCTGGAGGTGTCGGAGTGACGGAACCTTATCAGAATGTGACGAAGGCGCTGGAAATCAACGAAGAAGGCGTATCGGCCGTCGTGGGTTGGCTGGTGTGTATTGAGGGAAAGAAAAAGGGAAAAGATTTCCGAATCCATGGACAGAGGAATTTTCTGGGAAGGGCCGGCTCGAATGATATCTGCATTGATTTTGACGATAGTGTATCGGCAGTGGATAATGTGATTATTTCCTACAACGATAAGAACAACAAATTTTACATACAGATCGGAGAGCATCAGAAAAACAACGTGTATCTGAATGACGAAATGCTGCTGGCGCCAATGGAGCTAAAGGAGAACGATGTGATAGAAATGGGAGAGACAAAGCTGATGTTCCGCCCGTTCTGCAACGACACCTTCCGCTGGGAGTGATGAGAGATGTTCTGGAAAAAGAAGAAAAAGAAGAAAGAGGAAAAGGCCGTACAGGCTGCAATCGGAAAGACAGAAGAATTTCCGGAGGAGTCCGGCATTACCGTATCATTTACCGGTATGGGGGCGAAGGTCAGGATCGGCAATGCACAGCATATCGGAGACCGGGGAGGGCAGGAGGATTCCTTTGGTTTTTCTGATCTGAGCAGTCAGGAGATCATAGACAGCAAAGGCATCTGCGCCGTCCTTTCCGACGGCATGGGAGGACTGACCGACGGCAGGAAAGTCAGCGAGTATGTGACCGCAAGGGCCCTTTCCTTTTTTGAGGAATGGGATATAGAGCAGCCGGCCTGGCCGCAGATGGAAACATTCATAAAAGATACAAACCGTGAGGTCTGTGAGGCGTACAGCAGGGACGGAAAGCCCGGTGCCGGAGCAACGCTGATATTCCTGGCGGTCCTTAATGACCGGGCGTTCTGGTGTTCTGCCGGAGACAGCAGGCTGTATCTTCTGAGGCGCGGAAAGCTGTACCAGATGAATGAAGACCATGACTACAAAAACCAGCTGCTTGGAAGATATATAGAGAGAGATGGAACGACACTAGAACAAGCATTCGGAGACGCACAGGGATCTGCACTGGCTTCCTACATGGGATGCCCCGGAATGACGACCTATGAGTGCAGTGTCCGGGGATTGCCGCTGCAGAACCGGGACCGCTTTCTCCTGATGTCGGACGGGGTCTACCGGGCTTTGACGGAACAGGAGCTGCTGAAGAGAGAGGGCGAGTCACCGCAGAAGATGTGCGAGCATCTGATCGGAGACGCTGAGGCAAAGCAGATGCCGGGACAGGACAATATGACTCTTCTTGCGGTGGAATACCAGTGGGAGGCGCCCTCTGCACCAGAAACAGAGGAGAGGGAGGAAGAAAAATGAGGAAAAACATAAAAAAATTGTTTGCATTGATGACGGCGCTTTTCCTGGCGGCCGGGACACTTCTGTGGGGCGAAACGGCGAAAGCCGCCTCGCCTACAGAAGCAAAAGACAGTGTTGTATGCATTGGAGTCGGGGATGCCTACGGCAATCTGATCGGCTGGGGGACAGGATTCGCGGTGGGTGAACCAGGAGAGCCGATCCAGTACATTGTGACCAATGCCCATGTGGCAGAGCCCACAGACGAGGACGGAAACTATATTCCCTGTTCGCTGACCGTATATTTTTCGGCGGCAGCTAACCGTTCCATGATGGCGGAGGTCTACTGGTGCGATCAGACGGCGGATCTTGCGATCCTGAAGCTGCCGGAGGAGACGACGGAAAGAGAAGCGCTGGTACTCTGCCCCATGGAGGACGTGGATATGGATGATGAGTTTGCGGCTCTGGGCTATCCGGCGACCTCTATGGCATCGGATTTTGTTAAATTTGACACAACGGATATCTCCATTACCCGGGGTGGGATTTCGAAGCAGGTCCGGGTCAGCGGAAGAGACTGCTATCTTCTGGATATCCAGATCAGCCAGGGTAACTCCGGAGGACCGCTGGTCAATTCCGAAGGAGAAGTAGTAGGAGTGAATACCTTTATGCTGAACGATGAGGCCAGATATGCGGTAGCGATTGATGAGCTGATCCGGGATGTAAGCCAGGATGAAGTACCCTATGTGCTGGCGGGAGAGCAGATCCCTGTCTTGTATTTTGTGATCGGGGGCGCTGCTCTTCTGGTTGTAGTGCTGGTGGTCGTGATCGTGGCGGTTAGGAGTAGCAAGGCAAAGACGGGAGAAGCGAAGGCCGCATCGGTATCCGCAGCCCCACCGACACCGCCGCTTGGTCCATGGCCGGAGACCATTCCGACGCCTCCCGCCGATCCGGTGCAGAAGCAGGCACCTCCGGCGCCGGATGCCCGGTTTGTTATCGTGGCGGGATCAGCCAGCCCCCTGGCAGGGAAGAGTTATCCGGCGGGCAGGGAACAGACCATCGGAAGGGACGGTTCCCGGTGTGACATCGTATTCCCGGTGGAGACCAAAGGTGTGAGCGCAAAACATTGTAAGATATCTCCTGCCGAAGAAGGGATCGTGCTCAGTGATCTGGGATCTACTTATGGGACGTTTCTGGCAAATGGCACAAAAGTGGAGCCGGGACAAAAGAGGCTGCTCCGCTTGGGAGACGCCTTTTATCTGGGCGGAGAAGACAATCGTTTTGAGGTGAGATAGATGGCAGAGATACAGGTTGCAGTATTTACGGATGCCGGAACCAGAGACCATAATGAGGACGCCTGCGGATACGGCGCGCAGGACGGGAGAGCCTGCTTCGTGGTGGCAGACGGCCTGGGTGGCCATGATAAGGGAGAAGTGGCGTCACACGCTGCAGTGGATTACATCATGGAACATTTTCAGGAAATGGAATGTTGTTCAGAAGAAAGCCTTCTTGCGCTTCTTGAAGGGGCGGATCAGGCAGTGCGGGAACGTCAGGAAGAGTGTCCGGATATGCGGACGACAGTGGCGGCCGCATTCGTTGAAAATGGCAGATTCTGGTACTTTCATGCGGGAGATACCCGGTGCTATTATCTGAAGAACGGCTGTATCTATACAAGGAGCAAAGATCACTCGATCCCGCAGATAGAGGTCAGCATGGGAGAAATACGGACAGAGGATATCCGGTTCCATGAAGACCGGAACAAGCTGCTGAAAGTGCTGGGCGATGCGGAGAAGATCAGGATCGGCCGTCTCGACGAACCGGTGGAGATTGAGCCGGGAGATGCCTTTTTACTCTGCTCGGACGGGTTCTGGGAGTATGTCTATGAAACAGAGATGGAGATAGACCTGGTGAAGTCAAGAACGGCAAAGGAATGGATGGAATATATGGTAAAGCGGCTGCTGCTGCGGCCGGCGGTGGAACGGGATAACTATTCGGTTCTGGTATGCTGGCTCTGAAAAGGAGGGAAGAAGGATGAATTATGCTGGATTCGGGAAACGGCTCCTCGCCTATCTGATAGACGGGGTCATCATAGGTCTTGCAGGAGGGATCCTGGCAGTATTTTTCGGATATTATTTTTATCTGATTTTTGGATGGCTTCTGGGAGCATTATATTTTATTTTGATGGAAGGAGGAACCTGGCAGGCAACGCTGGGGAAAAGAGCTATGGGACTAATCGTTACGGACATGAATGGAGATCCGATATCTTATGGAACAGCGACTCTCAGGTATCTTGGGAAGTTTGTCTCTTCTCTGATCTTAGGGATCGGTTATCTGATGGCAGCATTTACGGAGAATCATCAAGCGCTTCATGATAAGATTGCATCCACACTGGTGTTGTGTGCGGCGCCGGCCGGGAATACCAGATACAGCTCTCAGGGAGCAGGCAGTCCTGCACCGCCGTCTATGGCTTCGCCGGGGACCGGCAGGTGTATTGTCGGGATCAGCGGAGAGTTTGCCGGCAGATCGGTGCAGCTGCTGCCGGGGGGAACCATGATCGGCAGGGACAGCGTAGCGTGTCAGATTGCACTGTCGGCATCAGCACCGGGAATATCCAGGCATCACTGCCAGGTGAACTTTAATCCCCAGACCGGAATGTTTATTATTAATGATCTGGGGTCTACCTATGGGACATATCTGATGAACGGCATGCGGATCCCCAGCGGACAGCCGGTGGCCCTGCGCTCGGGAGAACGATTTTATGCAGGAAGTCAGGCGAATGTATTTGAAGTACGTTAGGAGGAAGAACGATGCAGCAGGTAAATGGGAAGAATCTCTGTGAATATTGTTTTTCCGATATGCAGGAGAGTGACCAGTTCTGCTCTTCATGCGGCCTGGGAAAGGAAAATTATTCTGTAGATCCCGGCTCGCTTGCGGTGGGAGAGATCCTGGCGGGAAAATATCTGATCGGAAAAACACTGGGCAGGGGCGGATTTGGGATCACCTATCTTGGGTTCGACATTCCCGGAAACAGGAAGGTGGCCATCAAGGAGTATCTGCCGGACGGCCTGGCGGCGAGACAGCCGGGGCAGAATACGCTGACAGTATACAGCGGGGAGAAGGAAAATCTGTTCCAGAAAGGTGCGGAGAAATTCTTTGAAGAAGCGAAAACCGTTTCCCGGTTTAACGGTAATCCCAATATTGTATCCGTCTATGAATTTTTCTACGAGAATCATACGGCTTATTTTGTGATGGAATATCTGGAAGGAATGGATCTTAAGAAATATGTGGCATCCCATGGGGGAAGGATCAGCCAGGAAGAAATGGTTTCCCTGTTCCTGCCGATTGCAGATGCCCTGACAGTGGTACACAGCGCCGGGATCCTGCACCGAGATATTTCACCGGACAATATTTTTGTGATGAAGGATCAGGTAACCAAGCTCCTGGACTTTGGAGCGGCCAGACAGGTGATCGGTGAACAGAGCAAGAGTCTTTCCGTGGTTCTCAAGCAGGGCTTTGCGCCGATTGAACAGTACCAGACCAGGGGGAATTTCGGCCCCTGGTCCGATATCTACTCCCTGTGTGCCAGCATGTACTTTGCCCTGACCGGGCAGGTGCCCATCCCTGCCATGGACCGGATGGATATGGATCAGCTAAAGCCGCCGTCGGCCCTGGGAGCTTATGTATCGCCGCGGCTGGAGCAGGTGATCATGAAAGGCCTTTCTTATCGTATGAATCTGCGGCAGCAGTCGATGATTGAATTTAAAAGTGAATTTCTGGCAGCGCTCCCTCAGACGGCATATGCAGGATCAGACGATAGTCAGCAGACAGGATACAGCCAGCAGACAGGGTATAGCCAGCAGACAGGGTATAGCCAGCAGACGGGATACGGCCAGCAGACAGGGTATAGCCAGCAGACGGGATATGGCCAGCAGACAGGGTATGGTCAACAGACAGGATACGGCCAGCCCGCTCCGGATCAGACAGAGGCTTTTGTCCAGAAGAATGCAGGCTATTATCAGAGAGAATTTGCAAAGCTAAGGGACGGGAAACGGGCAGGTTTCCATGTGCCCGCATTCCTTGTCCCGGCATACTGGGCTGTGTACCGGAAACTGTACCGGGAGGGTGCGGTCATCTGGGGAGGGCAGGCGCTTTTAATGCTGGCCGGGGCGTTTCTGATCGCTAATATCGTGAATGCTTCGGCAGTTACAATTGTCTATTCCGTTTATGCCTTTTTGCTGGGAGCCGTGATTGCTGTCATTTCCGGTCTTTTTGCGAACAGGATCTATTACGGTTATTGCCAGAAAGTGATGAAAGAAGCGGAGCAGGCCGGGGAAAACGGTGGCATCATCCTGCAGAAAAAGGGTGGAGTGACCAAGACAGGGCCTTTTGCCGGTATGCTGGCCGGAATGCTGGTGATATCAGGACTTTGCGGGACGCTGGCCGGAATGCTCATCAGCGACGCACAGGACAGCGGCAGCAGCTCTTCCTATGACTACAGTTATCCGTCTTCCGGAGGGTCTTCCGCACCGAACCCGGCCTATGCCATGGATGATTCCGGCACGACGATGGATCAGGAGGCGCTCACGGAGGAGGAAGCTCTGGCAGCAGTACAGGAATCTTATTTTGACAACGGGGAAGTGGAAACAGAGGCCTTTGAAGAATTGTTCCCGGCCATATATCCGGATGGAGAGTGGGAGACAGATGAGGACGACGAGGGCATCCTGGTGAGCTACAGCGGCACCGGCTACAGCCCGGCCTCTTATCAGCAGGAGACCTACCGGTATGTATTCCTGGTGGCGGGAGATTCCGTAGATTTTTTTGAAGTCAGCATTGGGGACAGATCCCTGTATGATGAAGATATCGACGCAGCGCTTGCCTATGCGGATGTCTGCTATGATACGATCCGGGACGGGAAATCCGGGGTTATGGATATCCTGTCCACAGATGACGGGAATCCGTCCACGCTGGATGAGACAGAGTATTTTCTCCAGGCGGCAGGTATCGGATATTCGGTAGAGATGAATGTCAGCGGGGAAAAGGCAAATGTGGTGCTGGAGGATGATACCAGGATGATCTTTTTTGCAAACCGGAGCGACTATCTGGAGGGGGCCGAGGCTTACATCCTGACCATCAAGGATGAAGAGATGAATGTCAGCACTTTCCAGAAATATTTTTACAATACGGAACCTCAGCCAGATTATTCCTATTACGGTATGGACAGTGCAGGAGCTGTCAATGCCTCAGATCTGGCGGATATGACTCAGACGGATCTCTATATCATGCGGAACGAAGTGTTCGCACTGCACGGACGCAAGTTTGACGATCCATTCTTGCGGGCAGTCTTTTCTTTTACAAACTGGTACAGTCCCACATATGAGCCTGAGGAATTTCCGGATGTGTTAAGTTCTGTGGAAAAAGCCAATGTCAGTACGATACAGTCCGTGGAAGAAGAAAAGGGTTACTGGGGAGACTGGGAGTTCTGGTAAAAAGAAGAGAGGAAGAGGTTTAATGAGATATGTGAGCGGCACCAAAGTGTTTGGCTGCTGGACAGTGGAAAGCGTTATCCGGGAAGAGCGGTGCGCTACAATCTGTGAAATCCGCAGAATACAGGGAAGAAAGCGAAAGCAAAGAGTGATGAAGGTGGTACACGTTCCCGGATATCTGCTAAAGGATGTAGTCCGGTCAGCGTATCTGCTCACGACACTGAAGGGTCAGACAGGGATTGCGGAATATGAAGCGTATCAGACAGAAAAGCTTGGAGACGAGGGGTATGACCTGCGGATACGGATGAAGAAATATCAATCGTTCCATGAATACCAGAAGGAACATCCCATCCGGAAAGGAGAGGTCTGGCAGATGGCGCTGGAACTTGGAGAAGGGCTTGAAACGGCTCGTCACCGGGGAATCTCTCATGGGATGATCGGACCGGAATACATCCTGGCAGACCAGAAGGGACATTTCTTACTGTCGGATTTTGGCATGGCACCGTTTCTACGAGAAACCACATGGACCGGAGATGCATGGGATGATCCGGCAAAAGACGTTTATGACTTGGGATGTTTTTTGAAGACATTTCTGAATGAGAAAGAGGAAAAGAGTCAGGATGCTTTTGAAAGGGTGATCACGAAAGCTTCTTCGAACAGTCAAGAAGAGAGGTATCCCCATGCGGGGGCCATGCTGTATGATCTGAAGCAGATTCCAAAACGGGATTATCAGGAGGCCTGGAAGCAGACGCAAAGAGGCCGACAGCGGATGCTGCGCCGGCTGGCGGCAACGGCAGCAGGAGGAGCGGCTGTTCTTCTCATTGGCACATGGGCTGTCTTTCAGTATGTACTTCCGGAGGCTGAGAAGAAAGAAAAGGTAATGGAATTATCATTGGAGGCGGAGCAGCTTCCGGTATACTCCGAAGAAGATATCCGTCCGGCGGCGGAACTTCTGGATCAGGAAGAGATAGAGCTGCTGGCAATGATCGAGGACGGGATCGATCAGTTTAATGAAAACGCACTGAGAGAGATCAGGACGGAAGATACGGCCAAAACAGCAATGGGAGAGGAATCATACTCTCTTAATACAATCCTGACTATAGACGAAGGAAAACAAATGGTCCGGGAAGAAGAAAGTTATTCAGATTTTTCGGCAGATATTGTGTTTTATACTGTGGAAGACGGAAAAGACTATATGTATGATACTTACTTTGGATATGATGAGGAACGCAAGGATTACAGGGATCTGGATGAAAGGATCCTGCTGGATGAAACGGCACCGGAAGGAATTCGCTACAGTGCGCTGACAGCAGATCAGAGATTATGTAATGGTATGCTGTCCCGCGAAGACGAAGCAGGCCTTATCGACTGCCAGGTAAAAGAAAGATCAAGAGAGAATGGAGTTGTACATATAGAAATAGAACTTCAGTATCTTTGGCTGGATGAATATACGATAGACAGCGTCCTGGAAACTTATGGGATTAAGGAAGAGGATCTGCAGCTTTATGATCAGGGAAGAGAAATTATAGAAAGATATACAAAGCTGCAGGAACATGACCGAAAACAGGGCAACCAGGTGACATGGCACTATTGGATCGAAGAAGAAGGACATGGACTTGTGCAGAGCCGAAGAGTGGAACGGATGCCGGAGACAGAGGAATTGTACGAATGTCGTACGGAACTCTACCGGATGCAGACTTATATCCGGTCATACAATAATTTCCTGGAGCAGGGCAGCTCAAAACTGGAAGCAAGAAGAGGGACTGATGAAGATATAAAAAAATTTGATGAGAATCAGGAAGCTTATGAAGACAGGATATACAGCACCCGGATGACAAAGGCATATCTGATCGGAGAGGCATGCGGAGAGATGACAGGATTTCCGGCAGATTACAGAGACATTACGTATCTGGAGGTACAGGAACGGTTAAAAAGGGATCTGTATGGAGACAGTCAATGGGAGTAAATTATAAAAAAGTATTGACGTCTGCATATAATGGTGGTAAAGTATCTGTAAATATTTCAAAACTGTTGAAGAAGAGTGAGTATTTGTCAGATTCCCCTTACAGAGAGCCGCAGACGGTGGGATTGCGGCAGAAAGGAATGGCAGAGAATGGACTTCCAAGGGCGAACCAAACGGCATGAGCCAAGTAGGGGAGCCGGAGAGGATTCTCCGTTATCAAAACCGGCGTATGTCAGTACGCACTAAGCGGGTGTATGAAGATGCACCAAGCCGGGTGGCACCGCAGGAGTTGTAATTCGTGCTCTTGTCCCAGCAGATGTAACTGTATGGGATAAGGGCATTTTTTATTGAGTTTCCTTATCTCATGCATATTTCAGAACAGGGGTTGTCAGGAAGAACCCCGGAATGATTCAGGAAAGGAGACCCAAAACTATGAAAGATGCAAGAGACCAGAAGATTCCCTACAAGATTTATCTCTCAGAGAGCGAGATGCCAAAGACCTGGTATAATGTGCGTGCAGATATGAAAAACAAACCGGCGCCGCTTCTGAATCCGGGGACGTTAAAGCCCATGACGGCGGAGGAGCTGTCAGGAGTATTCTGTGAAGAGCTGGTACAGCAGGAGCTGGACAACGACAGCCGTTATATTGATATCCCGCAGGAGATCCAGGATTTCTATAAGATGTACCGCCCGTCTCCGCTGGTGCGGGCCTACTGCCTGGAAGAAAAGCTACAGACTCCGGCGAAGATTTATTATAAATTCGAGGGCAACAATACCAGCGGGAGCCATAAGCTGAATTCCGCCATCGCCCAGGCCTACTATGCGAAGAAGCAGGGGCTTAAGGGGGTCACCACAGAGACGGGAGCGGGACAGTGGGGGACGGCCCTTTCCATGGCCTGCTCTTATCTGGGACTGGACTGTAAGGTCTACATGGTAAAATGCTCCTATGAACAGAAGCCCTTCCGCCGCGAGGTGATGCGGACTTATGGAGCAAGCGTGACGCCGTCGCCGTCTATGGAGACGGAGGTCGGCAGGAAGATTCTGGCAGAGCATCCGGGCACCACCGGAAGTCTGGGGTGTGCGATTTCCGAAGCCGTGGAGACAGCCACGCAGAACGAAGGATACCGTTATGTGCTGGGAAGTGTGTTAAACCAGGTGCTGCTGCATCAGTCCATCATCGGCATGGAGACGAAGGCGGCGCTTGACCAGTACGGGATCGTGCCGGATATGATCATCGGCTGTGCCGGGGGCGGCTCCAACCTGGGCGGACTGATTTCACCGTTTATGGGAGAAAAGCTGAGAGGAGAGAAGGATTACCAGTTTATCGCCGTAGAACCAGCCTCCTGCCCGAGCATGACCAGAGGCGTCTATGCCTATGATTTCTGTGACACCGGCATGGTGTGCCCGCTGGCGAAGATGTATACTCTGGGAAGCGGTTTCATTCCTTCTGCGAATCATGCCGGAGGACTCAGGTACCATGGCATGAGCTCCATCCTGTCTCAGTTGTATGCAGACGGCTATATGGAGGCCAGGTCAGTGGAGCAGACCGCTGTCTTTCAGGCGGCAGAAGCATTTGCCAGAGTGGAGGGTATTCTGCCGGCGCCGGAGAGCAGCCATGCCATCAAGGTGGCCATAGATGAAGCGATGAAGTGCAAAGAAACCGGGGAAGAGAAAACCATCGTCTTTGGCTTGACCGGCACCGGATATTTCGATATGATGGCTTATGAGAAGTTCCATAATGGAGAAATGGCAGATTACATCCCGACGGATGAGGATCTGCAGGCCGGATTTGAAGGGATCCCCAGATTTCCGGGGAATATGGAGTAAAGAATAGGAGAGATGACGGATGAAGATATTGGTGGTAGTGGATATGCAGAATGATTTTATCGACGGCGCCCTTGGGACGAAAGAGGCCGTAGGAATCGTGCCAAAGGTGGCGGAGAAGATCAGAGGCTTTGACGGAAGGGTTCTCTACACCAGAGACACCCATGAGAAAGATTATCTTGAGACCCAGGAAGGGAAAAACCTGCCGGTAGAGCACTGCATCCGGGGAACCAAAGGCTGGGAGCTGGCTCCGGAGATCGAAAAGCTCAGAGTGGAGGAGCCTATTGATAAGCCTTCCTTTGGAAGCACGGCGCTCGGAGCACTTCTGAAGGCGCAGGATGAGGATCTGAAAAAGCAGGGAAAGCCGGGAATAGAATCCATTACGCTGATCGGCCTTTGCACCGATATCTGCGTGATCTCAAACGCCATGATCCTGAAGGCGTATCTTCCGGAGGTGCCTGTGATCGTAGAGGCTGACTGCTGTGCGGGAGTTACGCCGGAAAGCCATAAAAATGCATTGGAAGCTATGAAAGTATGTCAGATTAAGATTGAACATGGTATAATATAAACAGTACAAGATAAATGGCATCAGGCAATGGAGGGAGAATTATGAAACTGGGAAGCATTCGGCATGAGCTTGCCTTACAATCCGCAAAACAAAAAATTCTGCAGTCAAAACTTTCTCTCTATGCAAAGGAATTGTATTTATATGGAAGTGCGGCCAGAGGGCAGGTCAGATGGGATAGTGACATTGACTTACTTTTAGTACTTGACCCGGCGCAAAAGAACAGTAAAAAAATAAAGAAAGAAATTGTATATCTGAAAGGAACTATTTCGGATGAAGAACTGGACGCTCCGGAGGTGGACTTGAAAATTGTTTTTGGAGATGGATGGAGAACCAGTACGCAGACATATTATAAAAATATTGTGCAGGAGGGAAAAAAAATATGGCAGAAGAGTTAAAAACATATTATGATTTTGCTGATAATAATTATGATTTCCTGATGGCTGCATATAAAAATGGTCTGGTAGGAAATGCGATGGGGGCCATGGCGCAGGAGACATGTGAAAAATATCTGAAGCATTTGATTGACGAGTATGTGATACTAGGAGATTCTGCAGATAATGCTAAGAAAACGGAGATTTTAAGGACACATAACCTGACAAAACTTTCAAAATATATATCATCTCATCTTCCGGAGGTGAATTTGGACCGACCATCATTAAACTTGGTAAATGGGCTGTATTTCACAACAAGATATCCTGGTGATGAAAGTATCATGGTTGAAAAGGATGACTTGGATGAGTATATTGATGCTGTAAAAAAGTGTAAAAATGCTGTAGATGAATTTATTCGGAGCAAAAAGGAATGATGGACAATTGGGGACGGGGGATTTTCAGAAATCCCCCGTCCCTAACTAAAATTATTCCGGATAAATAAGCTGTCTGTCAGAGATGTTTTCCAGCACTTCTTTCAGATATTTCCGGGCAAGATAATTTGCCATGGGAAGGTTCATGTCCAGATAGTTTCCGCAGTCCTTTGGAGCGGCGCCTGGAACCGCCCCTTCAAAATCTGCGATAAAGGTGAACATTTCAGTCATCAGGGGCACGATATCCAGGGATGTATATTCGCCGGAAAGGATCAGATAGAAACCGGTGCGGCATCCCATGGGGCCGAAATAGATCGTTTTGTCCGCCCAGGTTTCGTGATTGCGAAGAAACGTAGCGCCCAGATGCTCGATGGTATGTACCTCGGCAGTGTTCATCACCGGCTCGTCATTCGGGCTGGTCATGCGGATGTCAAAGGTGGTGACCGGATTTTGGTTTACATAATCGATGCGGGATACATAGAGTCCAGGAACCAGCCGGATGTGGTCTACTGTAAAGCTCTTTATTTTTTCCATGGTTAAACAACTCCTCTTTTATATATTATTACTATTCACAGCCAACCCCACCCGCATGCGCACTCGTTGCGCTTGCGCGCTTCAGTTTCGCCCCCTTGCGGGGCTAAGGCTGAATAGTAACCGTCTGTTACCAGTATACCAGCTTTCTTTTGATTTTACTAATGTAAAATGTAAGGAGATGTGGTATACTTACTTCGTGTGTATAGGAGGCAGAAGATGAAGTTATATTTGGTTAGACATGGAATCACAGACTGGAATGCGAGAAAAAAGATACAGGGACAGGTAGATATTCCCCTAAATGAGGAGGGAAAGCGCCTGGCGAGGGAGACGGCAGAGGGGCTTTCGGACGTGCCGTTTGACCTTTGTATTTCCAGCCCTTTATGCAGGGCAAAGGAGACGGCGAGGATTATCCTGCGGAATCGGAAAACACTGATCCTGGAAGACCCCAGGATCATGGAGATGGCCTTTGGAGAGTATGAGGGAAAGTGCTGCTCCAAAGAAGGATGGGATGTGCCGGAGAGCTTTCACCGTTTCTTTGACGATCCGGCAGGATATCAGCCTCCGGAGGGCGGAGAGTCCTTTGAAGATGTGAAAAAGAGAACCGGCGAATTTCTGGAGTCTCTTTATAAAAAGGATGCATATCAGGAACTGGATATTCTGATTACGACCCACGGGGCAGCATTGGCAGGGCTTCTCAATAATATTAAGAATGAGCCTTTGTCCTGTTACTGGGGAAGCGGTGTGCACCGGAACTGTGCGGTGACCGAAGTAGAGGTCATAAACGGAGTACCAAAGATTCTTTCGGAAAATGTAGTATACTATCAGAATGTAAAAGATCCCTGGGCGGAAGACGCTTAGAGGGGAAGATGATCATATAGATAAATGGAGGAAAAAAGATGATTGGCGATAAGAAAGTATTATTCAGCGGTATGCAGGCGACCGGAAACCTGACACTTGGAAATTACCTGGGGGCATTAAAGAACTGGGTTTCTTTAAGTGATGAGTATGAGTGCTTTTACAGTGTGGTGGATATGCACTCAATTACGGTAAGGCAGGATCCGGCGACTTTAAGAAAGCGGGCGAGAGCGCTTCTGACTTTGTATATTGCAGCCGGGCTTGATCCGGAAAAGAACTGCATTTATTATCAGTCCCATGTGTCCGGACATGCAGAGCTGGCATGGATCTTAAACTGCTTTACCTATATGGGTGAGCTGAACCGTATGACCCAGTTTAAGGATAAGGCAGCAAAGCATGCAGATAATATCAACGCCGGACTTTTCACCTATCCGGTACTGATGGCGGCGGATATCCTGCTTTATCAGGCAGACGTGGTGCCGGTAGGGATAGACCAGATGCAGCACCTGGAGCTGACAAGAGACATTGCAGAGCGATTCAATAATATTTACGGGGATGTATTTACAATTCCGGAGGCGTATATCGGAAAGGTGGGCGCAAAGATCATGAGCCTGCAGGATCCGGCGAAAAAGATGTCCAAATCCGATGAGAACCCTAACGCCAGCATTTATCTGATGGATGATCCGGACACGATCATGCGCAAATGCAAGCGTGCAGTGACAGACTCTGAGGCTCAGATCCTGTACCGGGATGAGCAGCCCGGCGTAAAGAACCTGATCAACATTTACAGTGCATGTACCGGAAAAACACCGGAAGAGACCGTGAAAGAGTTTGACGGAAAAGGCTACGGAGACTTTAAGGTGGCAGTGGGAGAGGCTGTATGTGCTGTATTGAAACCGCTGCAGGAGGAAGTGGCGCGTCTGGAAAAGGATAAGGCTTATATCGACGGGATCATCAAAGCAAACGCAGAAAAAGCAGGATATTATGCGAATAAGACGCTGCGTAAGGTTCAGAAAAAGGTTGGATTTCCGGAAAAGATCCGGTAGTCGTGGTACAAAGAGGAAGGGAATATGAAGATACAATCGGCGGGACAGCAGAAGTACCAGGATTTGATCCGAAAACCGGCAGAGCGGGTAAGGACTGCTATGATCGTGTGGATCAGCCTGGCGTGTCTGGCCTTTATCAGCTTTTTTTCTAATGTGTGGGTCGCATTGATCCTGGCGGCAGCAGCGGCTGTGCTCGCCGCCAGAAATATAGGGGCGCGCAGAGTCCTGGAAGGGGCGCTTGACGGCATAGAGGACCGGGAAGATTTTTTCTGTCAGCTTATGGAAGGTAATACCATGGAATTTCCGGGATATCCGGTCGTGGTCACCAGAGAATATCTTGTGACAGCATATCAGACCGTTTTGGTTTACCGGCTGGAAGAGGTTAAGAAGGCTGGAAGAGAAGAGCTGAAAAAGATATTGTTTCCCGGAAAGGTAAAAGTAAACGAAGAAATCCTGGTTAATTGAAAAATTAATTGCAGCATAGTCTGTTGCACTTAGAATTACATGAGATAGGAGCCATGGGGTTGCATCTGTAACTTCATGGTTCCTTTTTATGCCATCTTCCGGTATAGTGGTTTCTGTTCTGCCTTCGGATTGGAGGTACCTATGAACAAGAAACACCTTACCTATGATGACAGACTGGCGATCCAGGCAGGGCTCCAGAAGGGGCTTAAGGTGGCCCAGATCGCTAAGAACATCGGTAAAGACCGTGCGACCATTGGCAGGGAGATTAAAGCCCACAGAAGGCTGGTATCCACTTCCAATGGCAACAACTGTATCCACCATAAGACCTGTACCAGAATCCCGGACTGCCGCTCAGGATGCCACCGGGGAAAGCGCCAGTGCCAGACTGCCTGCGGAGGATGCCAGAAGAACTGCCCGGAGTACCGGGAGGAGTTCTGTTTTGATTATGAGAGATCCCCCTTTGTCTGCAATCCCTGTGACCACCGGCTCCGCTGCCGACTCCGCCGTATGCTCTATGACGCAAAGTATGCCCAGGAGCAATACGAGAAGACCCTTTCGGAGTCACGCAGAGGAATCTCCCTGACCGAACAGGAACTGAACCGGATCAATGATACCATTTCACCTCTGCTGAAGAAGGGGCAGTCCCTTCCAACCATCTGTGAACGGTACCGGGATGAACTGCCGGTCACGGACCGCACCATCTACTCCTATATTGATGCAGGCCTGCTGGATGCCAGAAATATCGACCTGCGCCGCAAGCTTAGGCGGCCGGAGAGGAAGAAAAGCGGCCCGATTCTCCGGGTGGATCGAAAATGCCATATGGGGCGGACGTATGAAGATTACCAGGCCTATATGGCTCAAAATCCGGACGCCCTGGTGAGCCAGATGGACAGCGTGGTGATCCATAAAGGAGGGCAGGTAATCCTGACGATTCTCCTGACCAGCTGCGACCTGCAGCTGATGTTCCTGCGGGAGAGAAATACGGCGGCGAGCGTGACAGAGATCTTCCGGGAGCTGCGAAAAAGGCTTGGGGAGCCATACTTTTCTATGCTGTTCCAGGTGATTGTGACGGACCGGGGAAGCGAATTTACCGACCCGATGAAAATCGAAGCGGATCCGGAAACAGGAGAGATCCAGTGCCGGGTATTTTACTGCGATCCCATGAACAGCAACCAGAAAAGCAACTGTGAACGCAACCATGAATTGATTCGGTATGTAATCCCGAAAAATCAGGCGAAAGAGTGCTATACAAAAGAAGAGATCCGGGAAATGATGAACCACATCAATTCCTATCCAAGAAAAAAATGGAACGGACAGGCCCCCATTGATCTGTTTGTGAAGATCTATGGCCAGGAAGCCGCAGAGCGGCTTGGCCTTGAGAAAATCCCGTCCGATTCCATTCATTTGACACCGGCTTTATTTAAGAAATAAGCCGAAAATACATATAGGGAGGCAGGACAAAGAAAACCGAAAGAAACATCATCCAAAACGGGGTGCATTTACAACTTCGCCAAAAGAAAAAATGCAGTCCGGACTTTGTGCTGCCCTCATATATGGGATTTTACCCGGAACAGGAAGAAAAAGCAACAGATCACTCGGAAAAACAGGCCGAAATCGTTGCATTTACCTATATCATGGTGCAGTTACAACTTCATGAAATTTCCAATGTGCATTTACAATTTCAATGTTGCATTTAGAATTTCAACTAACCT